>ENA-ORRR01000247-ORRR01000247.1-human-gut-metagenome-genome-assembly--contig:-NODE-247-length-57150-cov-4.92593_pt1 | contig 57150 bp, 49 predicted proteins | sample MGYA00242182_ERZ509148 | MGnify/ENA primary metagenome ERZ509148 (study PRJEB26280, sample SAMEA2338674) | human gut metagenome | biome: human gut; feature: human-associated habitat; material: faeces... | reverse complement strand
CGCATTTAAATACGGCAAATTCCTGCTGCCACCACGTTTTCTTACGGCACTTTCGGTTCCAAAAGTGCCTACCTGTGAACAGTAACACTTTATCTGCCCATCTACCACTGCGCCACCTTATCTCATGGCATTTTCGGTTTCAAAAATGCCTGCATATGAACAGTCACTCTACATCCTCTTACTCTCGTGGCTTCCATTTACATAAATTTTGTCAAATCCAGACATTTTAAGCGGTTTACCAGGATTCCTCCGAGAAGCCCAATCAGCGCCCCCGCTGCCGTTCCGGCTGCCAGAAGCACCGGAAGATAGTAGAACAGACTCGCATTTTCCACCACCAGCGCCGCCACGATAAGCTGCCCGATGTTGTGTCCCGCACCACCCAGGATGCTGACACCGGTCACGCCGAACCAGTCCAACCGGCGGAACACCACCATCAGAAGAAGGCTGACCGCAGCACCTGCCAGACTATACAGCATCATCGACAGGTTTCCAAACGTAAATCCTACCAACACGATACGCACCAATGCAATCGCCGCTGCCGCACCGGCTCCCAGCAGATACAGGCTCACGATCGACGCCAGATTCGCCAGTCCCAGCTTGACCCCCGGAACGCCCAGGTTGATCGGTATCAGGGTCTCGACATAGCTCAGCAGAAATGCCAGCGCTGTCATCATTCCATATAAAGCGATTTTTCCGGCTCTGGATGTGCCTGCTCGTCCTTTTTTCTGCATTTCTTCCTCCTCTGTATACCTCTATAATATATTAGTAAAAATTTTTAGTTTTGTAAAGCGCGTAACGATTCACAGATAGGAATTTTCTGAACTGAAAATTCCGTACGATACAATTCTGGCGTTACTGTTCACGCATACGTGCCCAGTAACGTTCTGGCTGCCGATGCGTTTAGTTTCTGGGCAGTAATCTTGACTTTCCTATCAACCTTTGTTAGAGTAGTTGCAGACATTTTTGCAAACATAGTTTCAAACCGAATTTTCGATATTTTTAAGAATGGAGCTCTTTATGAAAAAAAAGGATTTATCCGCGCTTCTGACACTTCTTGCCGTCGTATTTTTTGGCTGCGGCGCGGCGCTTCTTTTCAGCAAATCCCGCCGGGAGCCGATCAGCCGTTCCGCGTTTCTGCTGAATACATTTGTCAACATCACACTCTATGATTCGCAGGATGAAGCGATCCTTGACCACTGTGTGGACATGTGCCAGGAGTACGAAAACCGTTTCAGCAAGACGATCGAGGGCAGCGAGCTTTACAAGTTAAACCACCGCAGCGCCGACGAGACGACTTTTACCGTCTCCGACGATATGGCGGCGATGATTTCTGAAGGACTGCATTACAGTGAGGTTTCCCATGGTGCCTACGACCTGACGATCGAACCGCTCAGCTCTCTCTGGAATTTTACCAGCGACGAGCACGTGATCCCGGCGGAGGATGACATAACAGCGGCGGCAGAACGCGTCAACTGGAAAAATGTAAAACTTGACGGAAATACTTTAACCTTCCTCTCCCCGGACACGACGATTGACCTCGGCTCCATCGCCAAGGGCTACATTGCCGACCGCATGAAAGACTATCTGACCGAATCCGGCGTCGAAAGCGCCATCATCAACCTGGGCGGCAACGTACTCTGTGTCGGTGAGCGCACAAATCACCAGCCGTTCCGCATCGGGCTGCAGAAACCGTTTGCCGACTATGCAACGGTCTTTGCCGATCTGAATATTGATGACATGTCCGTTGTCTCCTCCGGCGTCTATGAGCGCCATTTTGAGGAAAACGGTGTCAATTACCATCACCTGTTAAACCCGAAAACAGGCTATCCGTACCAGAACGGACTGGTTGCCGTGACGATCGTCTCCCCGCGTTCAGTGGACGGCGATGTACTCAGCACGACCTGTTTCTCGATGGGACTGGATAAGGGTCTGGAACTCATCAATTCGATGGATGGCATTTATGCTTATTTTATCACGGATGATTATGAACTGATTTACTCAGATGGAGCGGAGGCATTTATTGATGAAATCAAAGAAAAATAGAAATGATTTTGTTTTGATTCTGGTTCTTCTTGCCGTCATACTCATCGGTTTTCTGGTTGTGCGCTTGCAGCGCCAGAAGGATGCTTTTACCGTCGATGTCAGTGTCAATGGAACAACCGTCGCCACCTACCGGCTGGATGAGGAGATAGACACCTGGATCGACGGGTATCAGGGGGGACAAAATCATCTGGTGATTCAAGATGGATGTGCCCGGATCGAAGAGGCAGACTGCCCGGACAAGCTCTGTGTGAATCAGGGAACTGTTTCAGAGAGTGGGGAATCGCTGGTTTGCTTGCCGAATAGGGTGGTTGTGGCGGTTAAATAGATATGGTTTGCCAACACGGACGGAAACGCCCAGCGGGTACGCATAATTGCGCCGCTGGGCGTTTTCTGTTTATTTTATTCCACAAATTTGATCGATTTTAAGCAGCTCTTCCTCGCTCAACGGTGCCCCATCCAACATTTTCAGATTATCTAATATCTGCTCCGGTTTGGACGCACCGATGAGAACGCTGGTTACCACAGGATCCTTCATGACCCATTTGAGCGCCATCTGGGAGAGTTTTTCGCCTCTCTGTCCGGCCATCTCGTTGAGGGCGCGGATCTGGCTGATTTTTTCTTCGGTGAGCTGGTCTTTTTTGAGAAATCTGCCGTCGGTCATGACGCGGCTGTCGGCTGGGATGCCGTACAGATAACGGTCGGTTAAGGTTCCCTGTGCAAGCGGGCTGAATGCAATCAGACCTTTCTTTTCTTTGACAGCGGCTTCTTTTAAGCCGTTGTTTTCGATCGTGCGGTCAAAGATGCTGTAGCGGTTCTGATTGATGACGAACGGGCATTTCAGATCGCGCAGGATCGCAGCGGCTTCCTGCATTTTTTGTCCGTTGTAGTTGGAAAGTCCTGCATAGAGGGCTTTTCCGCTCTTAACTGCCTGATCGAGTGCTCCCATCGTCTCCTCAAGCGGCGTCTCCGGGTCCATCCGGTGATGGTAGAAAATGTCTACATACGGAAGTCCCAGGCGTGTAAGGCTCTGATCGAGGCTTGCAAGCAGGTATTTGCGGCTGCCCCAGTTTCCATAAGGGCCGTTCCACATCTCGTATCCGGCTTTCGTGCTGATGATCAGCTCGTCTCGATATGGCATGAAATTTTCCTTTACAATCCGTCCCAGATTTTCCTCAGCACTTCCCGGCTCCGGTCCATAATTGTTGGCAAGGTCAAAGTGCGTGACGCCATTGTCAAAAGCGGTAAAACACAGCTTCCGCATTGTCTCATAGACGCCGGTGCTGCCAAAATTATGCCAGAATCCCAGCGAAACTGCCGGGAGTCTGAGTCCGCTGCTGCCGCAGCGGTTGTAGGTCATTCCATCATATCTTGTGTCTGCTGCCTGATACATATACTCTTTCCTTTCCTACTCCCGTCCAGCCTCTGCCTGAACCTCGCGGATAGCTGCGTCGATCTGTGCCTCTACGGATACCGGCTTCTGGACCGGTGCTTCCGGCTGCTTCTTTACTTTCTGTACGGTCAGCGGCATATTAACGCCCAGCGGATTGAGAACGATGCCCTTTGCCTCCTCCGGGAGTACCTGAGCCAGCTTGAGCGCATCTACGACAACCGGGCGGAATTTCTTCTCACGGTTGAAACGCTGGAACTCGATCACATCCGTAAAGATCGGCTGGAAAATATCTCCGCTCTTTAATTTAACCAGCGGAATGCCATTTCCTTCCTCTGGAAGCGGCACGATATAGCGGCCCTTCGTGAAGTGCGCGCCGATCTCCTCCTGTAAATCGTTTAATTCCGGCGTAATCTCCTGATTTGGCTGACGGCGCAGATCCTGCATATAGTAAAGCATCGTCAGGTGCAGCTCCGGGTTCTCCACCCAGACTTTTCCATTCTTGCTCTCCTCCGGGTCTTTGCGTCTTACAAACTCGGTCAGCTGAATCATCTTCTGCTCCTCGCCCACGTGTACCTGGATAGCATTGACACCCATCGTGTAAAGGCTGGTATAGAAAAGCAGAAGGCTCTTTCTGTCTACCTTCGCGATTCCTACCGGAATCTGCTGCTCTGCCAGCTTCTGTGCGCCTGCCTTTGCGCCCTCTTCGTCCGTAAACAGCAGGATGGCATCATCCATTGTTTCCGGATCACAGTATACATACGGCTCTTTCGTACATCCGGAAAGAATAGCATATAAGGAATCTGCCTCTCTTAACTTCTGTGCGAAGATATCCGGCTCCTGTTCATTCGTATTTGTCTGCTTTGTCTCGTTTTCCATCCGTCTAATCTCCTTTTTATTGAATCGTCATCAATGCCTCAAAATCAGCCCGTGCAAATCGGTGGTAAATCGTGTGCCCCATCTCCTCACGGATGCAGTAATCATATGCATCGATGCTGCTGTCTGTAAAATAAATGACATAATCAAAATCCATGCCGTCCGGCATCTGCCGACACTCATACGCGCCGAATTTTTCAAACACAGCGGTAATCTCTTCCTTTGTGCAGGCGTGCTTTTCCCGAAACAACTGGATTAGCTCTTTTAAAAACGGCGGTTCCGGAACCTGCTCATGGACATACTCCACAAAATCCGGCGGGATCGTAAAGACGATCCGATCGGCGTGGATCCGAATCTGGGTATCTCCCATTTTCTCCTTCTTCGCCTCCAGCTCATGCCGTATCTTCTTCGCCAGCTCCCGGATATCCGTCTCCTGCATCTCCAGCATCGCATTCAGGGAAGAAAGCGGATAATAAAGGCGCATCGTCTCCCTGGCATAACCAAGTTTTAGCTGCGCCTCTTTGATCTGATCCGTCATATTTTGAATTAAAGCTTCCAGTTTCATGTCATACTCCTGCCTCGGAAACGAAACCTCCGTCCCCGGCATCTTTATTGGGTCGATTGAATCATTGATAAGTACCTTTTTCACAATCTCTCTCATTATAACAATTTACCGAAAATGCGTCAATATGCGGATATTTGCTTTTTCGGTTTCTGTTCACGCATATGTGCCCAGTAACAGACCTCTACAAATAGCAGGTCGTAAAATGCGCCTCGCCCTCGTCATCCAGATCCATGAGCATGTAGCTCGGGCGTCTGCCCTCCTGGCGCGGAAACGAAAGACTGCCCGGATTCAACACAGTCAGATCCCCGCGCCGCTCCAGATACGGCTTGTGGGTATGTCCAAACATCGCAATCTGCACGCCGCGATCCTGTGCCTCATCGATCAGGCGCTCCGTCCCAACCGATACGCTATAAAAATGACCGTGGGTCAGAAATGCGCGGTATTTTCCAATCGAAATCTCCTTCTCGCGGTCCAGATGGGAGAAAAAATCATTATTTCCCAGCACCATATAGACCTCGCAGTCCGGGTTCTGCTCCTTACACCACGACGTAATCATGTCCTCACTTCCCTCGGCGTCACCCAGATGAATGAACATGTCAAACGGTGCTTCATTCTGGATGACTTCCAGCAGATTACCGTCCCGACGGTGGGTGTCGCTTGTAATTAATATCTTTTTCATCACTCGCCAAGCGCCTCCTTCAGCGCATCCTTCATCCGCTCCAGCGCCTTGCCCCGGTGGCTGATGCGGTTTTTCTCCTCCATCGTGAGCTCTGCTGACGTTTTGCCGTACTCCGGCAGCCAGAGAATCGGATCATATCCAAATCCGCCGTTTCCAGCCGCTTCCTTTGCAATCTCGCCCTCCATCGCCGCTTCTGTGTGAAGCACTCTGCCATCCGGCAGCACTGCCGCGATATTGCACATAAAACGGGCGCTCCGCTCTTTTCCTTTTGCATCCTTCACGCGCTCAATCAAAATCCGGTTCTTTTCCTCATACGGTGTGTCCCCTAAATACCGCGCTGAATAAACGCCCGGCTCGCCGTTTAAATAATCGATCACCAGTCCAGAATCATCTGCCAGCACAATGCCGCCCGTCTTCTCCCAGACTGCCTTCGCCTTGATCTCTGCATTCTCGCGGAAGGTGGTTCCATTTTCCTCGATCTCGCCTTCAAATCCAGCCTCGCGCATCGTAACAATCTCACGGTTTAAATCCTTTAAAATCTCACGGATCTCTTTCAGCTTTCCCGCATTTCCCGTCGCAAATATAATTTTCTCGCTCACTTTTCCTCGCTCCTTTATCCTAAAACAGCATGGCTTTTCATATCCCGACATTCCGAATCACCGTTCTTCAAAAACAACTTCCGCCATACCTTCACATCCGTACCAGCAATCAATTCTAGGAATCCACATTCCTCGTATACGCTTTCAAACACACATTGCAGTTTTGCTCCGTCTCCACGCGCTCCCAGGAGGAACCGCGGTAACTGATATAGCCTTCACCGTCGCTTAAATCGACCGTCAGTCCCTTATCCGGCGAACTGTACTCGATCGCCACCGGATGAATCGCTCCCGGCGTCGTGATCTCGACAATCACGGCAAACCGTTCGCCTGCCTCCAGCGTCACCGTCTTATCCAGCAAAACCGTATAATATCCGGCGTTCGCAACCTCCCCGGAAGCCACCTTTCTGCGCCGCCCGAACTGGGAGCTGCCCTCGGCGTCCGTCACGGTATATACCTGATACGATGTATTTTTCCCGGTTGCATAGAAGCCGACTGCCTCCAGCTCTTCTTTCTCCTCTGCCGTATAAATATTGGCAAAAAATGCCGATTCTTTTCCGTAACCGAGCTGCCCGACCCAGCCGCACAGATCTGCCTGGTAAATGTGGTCGTAATTATCTGCCGACTCGATTCCGGAATAGAGAATGTTGTGGATCCCAATATTTGTATCATAGTAGGACACGTAAAAATACCCATCGTCCCCAAATTCGCCGCCCCAGCTGTTGGCGCAGATAAACGCGCCATCCCCCTCCGGCGGCTGGTTAAAATTGTCTCTCGAATAGTGGTCATCCCAGCCGATGATCACAACGTCATGATTTGGCTTCTCATCGCCATTATACCAGTACGCCCCTGTCTCTTTCCGGTAATAATGCGTGTCGTCGCGGTCACTGACCATCGCCGTATACAGGGAGCTCTGAACGCCTCCGTACAGATAAACCGCCCGTTTAACCGCCTCATAATCCTTCTCCGGCAACACCTGTATCTCCTGCACATGACAAGCAGGGCTTAAACCGTCAGGCGAATAGCCGTCGCCGTATGGATCCTCTTCTTCCAGCACCGGTCCCTGCCACGCCAGCAGATACGCCATCGACATCGTATACTCGCCCCCGGCATTCTGTGAAAAATGGAAGCTGTTCCGGAGGGACATATGATCCTCCGAAAAGCTGACATTCCACTCCGGCCGGACACGACTTTCCAGCGCCATCACCGATGCAAATGCCCAGCACGTTCCGAGACTCCCCTGGTTTTTAACCGCCGGTGCCCGGCCAGCCTTCCGGTAATCATAGGATTCCGGCAAAAACGTGGCTGGATCCTCTGACCCGGTCAGTTCCATTTTCCGGTTCTCTGCATCCCAATTTTCTTCATAGGAAAATACCTCCGTCACCGCCTCAAGCGGCACATACAGGATTCCATTTTCCCACTCTGGGGGTGCTGCAATCGTCTGGCTCTCCTCCCCAAGCAAAAGTTCCGGGCTTCCGACCGTCATCTCCGCATGAGTATTGCCGCGCTCCATCACAAGCCGGTTTCCATCGTAGAGAAGCGCCGCACAGGAAAGCGCGTCCGGCAGCATCCCATACGGTATCATAAACTGCCCGTCCTGCGACATTCGGAGGCTTCCAAGCTGCGGATCGACCATTGTTCCATCGACTTCCAGCGTGATCGGGCTGTCATTAATCTCCTCGGCCATCTGCTCATACCACTCCGGCTGCCACTCGGCGCTCTCCTCCGTCTTTTCCACCTGCTTCGGAATATGAATCAGACGGTTCTCGCGTACCAGAAATCCCAGCAGAAGCACCAGAAGCGCCCCATAGAAAACATTACGCTTCAACCTGATCCCCCGTTTTTCTTCTCGGCGGCTTCGGACCCATAAACTGATAATAATACGTCTTCATCATACCATTGTAGATTTTCCGGTTCTTGTCCGCTTTCCTGCCAATATAGCGCTCTGCATCCTCATACGCGGTAATCAGGTACATCGACCAGGAATCCAGCGCCTTAAACCGTTCACCGATCGTCTTATAGAGCGCTGGAAGGTTCTTTTTCTCCTCGATACGCTCGCCGTAAGGCGGGTTTGTGATAATAAAGCCATATTTCTTCGGATGGCTCAGCTGCGCCACCGGGCGCTCCTGGAAATGAATCATGTGATCCACTCCGGCTCTCTCCGCATTTTCCCGCGCCGCCTTGATTACCTCGCCGTCAATATCGTAGCCCTGAATGTCTACCTTTACGGTATCATCCACCATCTCGGTCGCTTCATCGATCGCGTCGTACCAGCATTTCTTCGGAATCAGGTTTGTCCAGCTCTCCGACAGGAAGGAACGGTTCATGCCCGGTGCCATATTTGCCGCGATCATCGCCGCCTCGATTGGGAAAGTACCGCTTCCGCAGAACGGATCGACCAGAATCCGGTCCGCTTTCCACGGAGTCAGAAGAATCAGCGCCGCTGCCAGTGTTTCCGTGATCGGCGCCTTACTCGTCATCTGACGGTAACCGCGCTTGTGCAGCGACTCGCCGCTCGTATCGATACCGACTGTCACCTGATCCTTATAGAAAAAGACGCGCAGCGGATATTCATTGCCCGTCTCCGGCATCCGGTCCAGATCGTAATATTCCTGCATATGACGGGCAATCGCCTTTTTCATAATTCTCTGGATATCTGACGGGCTGAACAGCTTACTCGAAATAGACGACGCCTTTTTAACCCAGCATTTACCGTCCTTCGGAAGATATTTCTCCCACGGAATCGCACGGGTCGCCTCAAACAGCTCGTCAAAGGTCACTGCCTTGAAGCTTCCCACTTTTAAAAGGACGCGCTCCGCCGTCCGCAGAAAAATATTCGCACGGCAGATCGCCTCCGCATCGCCGATAAAGGTTACGCGGCCATTTTCCACCTCGGTAACCTCATAGCCCAGATCCACTACCTCTTTTTTTAACACTGCTTCCAGTCCAAAATGGCAGGGAGCAATCAGTTCATATCGTTCCAATCTTTTTTCCTCTTATCTCTCTGTGGATTCATTGCCAAATCATTTCATGCAAAGAACCCTTTTATTTTCATTACAGTCTTCACCATTTTTATTCTAGTTGACTGGTCTGCATCTGTCAATGAAAAGCCGCGGCAAAAGTGTCTATCTCAGGCTGCACTGATACTTTCCCTGATAAAAGCGGTAACCGCCGCCCAGATTATAAACCTCATATCCCATCCGGTCATACCAGCCGCACACCAGAAGGCTTTCACTCCCCCGCGCACAGTAAAACAGAAGCGGACGTTCACCTGTAAGTGTCTGCCGGTTATCCTGAAGCCATAAAAATGGAATATTTTCCGCCTCGCAGAGGTGAGACACATTATATTCTTCCGGCGTCCGAAGGTCAATCAGCCGTCCCGTGTACCCTTGCTCCAGCCACGCGTCCAGATACCGCACCGGTATGGTCTGATACATCCGTCATCCCTCCTTATTTTATACAAAAACGGTTTCTGACAGAACCCGATTTCTTTTTTACCTCTATGTAATATTAATATATGCTTTGTCCGGCGGACAGGTGTCAGAGGAGATGCGGCAGCCTCTTCCATTGGCTAGAAAACGAACAAATGCCGGGAAACGGCGGATATTCCGCATTCCCGGCATTCACTATTTTTTCTCTTATCTGCCTGTTTCATCAGTCACAATCGCTGTAATCATCCTCTGTCTTGTCCTGATACTGGTTTTTAGAGCTATTCCTGGAACGGTTCTGGCTCTGGTTCTGCATGCGGTTCTGGCTCTGGTTGGAACCATAATTAGAGCTGTTCTCGGATGCATTTTTGCTGCTGTTTTTCTCGGCACTGTTATCATAGTTGCTGTAACTGTTTTTGCTTGACATAAGTCATTCCTCCTAAATTCCTGCCCTGTCAGGTTTTCTACGTGTCGGTTCCGGCTTCCTGTGAACAGCCGCTTAACCGTCACTTTCTTGTTACAGGTCTTAGTATGGAATTTTACTGCGAAAGTATGCAGGGTAATTCTTACTTTTTATGCCAGAAATATTTTTTTGTTTCATAGGACGCAATTTCCTATAAAATCAAAAAACATCTGCATCCAACCCTTTTTTCATGAAAAAGTTCCATGCAGATGTTTCGTAAATTCATTCTTAACCCAGCACGTTCACAATCTTAACCGGTGTGCGGTAGTTCCATGGGGAAGTCTTGATGCCGGTCCTTTCAGTTGAAGCATGTACCACTTTGCCGTCGCCGATATACATCGCTACATGGTTGATACCTCTTCCGCTTCCGTAGAAAATCAGGTCGCCCGGCTGCATCTGGTCAGCGCTGATTGCTGTACCCTGCTTGGACTGGGAAGTTGAAGAACGGTTCAGGCTCACACCGGCACCGTGCTGCATCACATATTTCGTAAAACCAGAACAGTCAACCCCTGTGTGCGGGTCGCTGCCGCCAAATTTATAACGTCCACCTACAAACTGCAGTGCATAATTGACTAACTGCTCTCTGGTCGAGAGATTGCTCTGCTCTGCGACAAATGCATCTGCGACTGCAGCTGCTTCCTCTGCCTTGCTGAGCATAACGCTACTCTGAACCTTCAAATAGCCTTCCATCTCACCGGCCGCTACCTTGATCCAGCTGTCATCTGCCTTTCCAACTACGTCATAGGACTCGCCCTTTTCAGCCATCGCTACTACTTCTGAGTTTTCATCCTCATCCGCATAGATCGAAAGGTCTGCTGCCACGGTTGCCACCATGTCGCTCTCATAACCTGTAGACGGCCCCGCAAAAGCTGCCTGCGCGCTGCCAATGGTCAGCATTGAGCACACGCATACCATACTGAAAAGTTTCTTTGTTCTATTTAAATTCATGCTTCAAAACTCCTTAATTAGATTTTGTGATTCCCGCAGATATTGCTGAAACAAAAGAATCGAGTCCCAATCGCTGTGGTGTTATCTATTGGTCGAAATGTTACATAATTATTAAATCTTATTACATTGTTATTATATTTTCTTTTCTTTTCGTTGTCAAGGAAATGACGGATCTTTTATATTTATTTAAGATTTTAATTTCCGACAAAAAAGCGCAAAAATACAGGGAATTTCAACCATATTGGGACAAAATATTTTTGCCCCAGGCTGCCGAAATGCCCTGTATTTTCAAGTGTTTTTTATATCATCTTATATATAATGCAAATCACGATTCTGAAACATATTTCATAATTCTAAGATTCTGTCTCTGGCAAAATTTTATTTTCATTTTTCACCAGCCGTGTCCAGCGTAAACCAGAACTCCACACCATTCTCATGGTTCTTCACACCGCACGCCTTATGGTGCATCTCCATGATCGCCTTGACGATCGAAAGCCCGATGCCGCTGCCGCCATATTCCCGCGTTCTCGCTTTATCTACCTTATAAAACTTCGTCCAGAGGTTCGGAAGCGCTTCGTCCGGGATCGGATTTCCCGTGTTAAACACTTCCACGCAGACCTCTTTTCCATCGCGCCGGTGGTCAATCCGGATCTGAATCTTCTTCTCCCCGCCGCCCACATGATGAATCGCGTTCGTCAGATAATTGGTGATGACTTCCTCTATTTTAAATTCATCGCCCATGACGTAGACCGGTTCCTTCCCGTCAAAATCCACAGTCAGCTCATTCTGCTTAAGCAGCACACCGGAAGAAGAAATCACACTGGCAATCAGCTCCGTCAGGTCAAACCGCTCCACAGACAGCCGTTCTCCCCCAAATTCCAGCGCCGTCAAGGTCAGAAGCTGGCGCACCATCCGATTCATTTTCCCAGCCTCGTCCATGATAACGCCGCAGTAATAATCGCGGTTCTCCTTGTCCTCCGCCATGCCCTCGACGAGTCCTTCCGCATAGCCCTGAATCAGCGCGATCGGCGTCTTTAACTCATGCGACACATTCGCAATGAACTCCTTCCGCATCTCATCGATCTGCACTTTCTCGTCAATATCCTTTTTAAGCTGTGCATTCGCCTCTTTCAGTTCCCCGATCGTTGTCTTGAGGCGCTCCGAAAGCACATTCATGCTGTTTCCAAGCGTATCAATTTCCTCCGTCGAGCGGCGGCTTGTCTCATAGCGGGCATCAAAATCCAGGTTCGACATCTTTTCCGACAGCTCCGACAGCCGTTTGATCGGCATCGTAATGTGCCGGGTAATAAAATAAATCAGAATACTTCCCGCCAGAATTACCACGATTCCAACAAACATCAGAAACCGGTTTGAGATAGCCGCGCTCTCATGGATGCTCTCCATCGGCATCGTCATGATGAAAATGGTCGCATTATCCGAGAAAAATCCCCAGCTTTCCAGATAAAACGTCTTGCTGAGCGGGTCAAACGTCTTCTGAATCATGTAGTTGTCATATTCCCGCAATACATCCCGCTTCGCCCCCGCATGACCGACGATATAGCGCCGCACCCGGTCACGCATGACTTCCACATCCCGCGCCGAGGAGACGAGTGTCTGGTCACTCTCGCTGTCATATAAAAGCAGGGAAATATTCGACCGGTCACGCAGCTCGCGGATCACATTTGCCAGCCGGACACCGCCGCTCGAAGCTTCCTCCCCATCCAGTGCATCCGCCGATGCATCCTCCGAGTCATCCTCCAGCACCACCGTGTCACCTTCCGCATATTCACCCAGCGCATCCTGTGTCTCATCGCCAGCCCTATCACCGGTTCCATTTTTACCAGACTGAGCCGAACCGCCATCCGCACTGTCCATATCAGGACTTCCATCTTTCGACTTCTGGTACTCTTTCCAACCCGAATTCAGCTCCGCCTGTGCGTCCTCCAGCGAACTCTCGCCATTCCGGACCTCATCCTGGATAATCGCGTCAATCGCCCGATATCCCTTTTCCAGCGTATGAATCTTATAATTCTGGTAATATCCGGACAGAAACCAGTTATTGATACACCAGATAAGCGCGATTGCAACCGTCATCAACCCGGCAAATATGATTGTAAATTTCCATCGGACCGAACGTTTCATTCGCTTACCTCAAATTTGTAGCCCATGCCCCAGATCGTCTTGATGTACTCGCCTTTCTCGCCCAGCTTACTCCGAAGCTTCTTCACGTGCGTATCGATCGTCCGTGCATCGCCGAAATAATCATAATTCCATACATTATTCAGAATTTTTTCTCTCGAAAGCGCAATTCCCTGATTCTCTGCAAAATACGTCATCAGCTCAAATTCCTTGTAGCTTAAATCCACCGGTTTTCCATCCACGCTGACCTGATGTGCCGTCTTATCAATGTGGATGCCGCCCACATCGATCACATCCTGGCTGCCGCCGTTGCTGCGGCGCAGGATCGCCTCCACACGTGCGACCAGGATCTTCGGACTGAACGGTTTGGAAATATACTCATCCACGCCCAGATTAAAGCCCTGCAGCTCGTCGCTCTCCTCGCCTCTCGCCGTCAGCATGATGATCGGCACCTGCGAATACTTGCGGATCGTCTTCACAACCTCCCAGCCGTCCATCTTCGGCATCATCACATCCAGAAGAATCAGCGCAATGTCCTTCTGCTGGAAAAACAGATCCACCGCCTCCTCGCCGTCCCCGGCTTCCAGCACCTGATATCCTTTAATCGAAAGGAAGTCTTTCACCAGCTTCCGCATCCTCGCCTCATCGTCCACGACCAGTATTTTAATCTTATCCATAAAATCTTCACCTCATTTATTTTACTCTGCCGTGTATGACAGAACCTCTTTCCACGCTGTCATATCCTGATTACATTCTCAATCTGTCTGTATTTTAGCAGATTCGGGTAGGAGATTCCATAGGTTCACAAAAGATTCATAGTTTCTACCACATATAGAAAAGAGAGTCCTTTTCCATCCTCCTGGGCTCCCCAATGCAAGCAATTTATATATTCAGTTGCCAAGGACAAATGGAACTTTTTCATCTCACACACAAAACAGGACTGTCCGACAAAATCCAGTATTTCTCTGCATTTCTCATCCAGCCCTGTTTGCTTTCTATTTCACAGTCTTTCCAGGCTATTCCATATCTTACATTTTATTCTTCGGTCTTCTCCGCCTCTTCGCTCTCAACCACGCCAATCGAAAGATCCTGCAGCTGTTTCGGATCAACCTGAGACGGTGCTTCCATCATCAGGCAGGAAGCATCTTTTACCTTCGGGAATGCGATGACGTCGCGGATGCTGTCTGCGCCGACCATCAGCATAACCATACGGTCCATACCGTAAGCCAGACCAGCGTGCGGCGGTACTCCGTATTTGAATGCGTCTAACAGGAAGCCGAACTGCTCCTGTGCTTTCTCCTTCGTGAATCCAAGAACCTCAAACATCTTCTCCTGGATGTCTGCCTGATGGATACGGACAGAACCGCCGCCCATCTCGGTACCGTTCAGGACGATATCGTATGCTTTTGCACGTACCTTGCCAGGTTCCGTATCGATCAGATGCAGATCCTCTTCCATCGGCATGGTAAATGGATGGTGCATAGCTACGTAGCGATCCTCTTCCTCTGAATATTCAAGCAGCGGGAACTCGGTTACCCACAGGAACTTGAAATCATCCTTCTTTAAGAGGTCAAGCTGTCTAGCGATCTCCAGACGTAAGTTTCCAAGTACATCAAATACAACTTTATCCTTGTCAGCTGCGAACAGAAGCAGATCGCCCGGCTTACCGCCCATAGCAGCCACCAGTGCATCCAGCTCTTCCGGCTTCATGAACTTGGAGAAGGAGCACTTGTAGGTACCGTCCTCATGGATTGCCAGATATGCAAGACCTTTTGCACCAAAGCCTTTTGCGTACTCAACCAGCGCATCGATCTTCTTTCTCGGCATAGCGCCCTGTCCTTCTGCGTTGATACCACGGACAGAGCCGCCATTTTCCAGTGCACTCTTAAATACAACAAACTCGCAGTCTTTTACTACATCTGATACGTTTTTCAGCTCCATGCCGAAACGCAGATCCGGCTTATCGGAACCAAAACGATCCATTGCCTCGCGCCAGGTCATACGCTGGATCGGAAGCTGCAGATCGTAATTGCAGATCTCCTTGAAGAGCTTCTTTAACAGACGCTCATTGACATCCAGAACGTCCTCAACGTCAACAAAGGAAAGCTCCATATCGATCTGGGTAAACTCAGGCTGACGATCGGCTCTTAAGTCCTCGTCACGATAGCAGCGTGCCAGCTGGAAGTAGCGGTCATATCCAGAACACATCAGAAGCTGTTTTAACAGCTGCGGAGACTGCGGCAGTGCATAGAAGCTGCCCGGATGTACACGGCTCGGTACCAGGTAGTCTCTCGCGCCCTCCGGAGTACTTTTAATCAGAGTCGGTGTCTCAATCTCAAGGAAGCCTTCCTCTGCTAAGAATGCACGGGTCAGGATAGCCACGCGGCTTCTTGTCATCAGGTTTCTCTGGATATCCGGACGTCTCAGATCCAGGTAACGGTATTTCAGGCGAAGATCCTCTTTGGTCTTGGAGTTCTCCTCGATCGGGAACGGCGGTGTCTCAGACTCTGCCAGAATGCGGAGGTAATCCGCGCGGATCTCAATCGCACCTGTCTTTAAGTTTTCATTTACTGCACCGGAACGTGCCTCTACGCGTCCGGTTACAGCGATAACGAACTCGCTTCTCAGCTTTTCTGCCTTTGCAAAGCTCTCAGCGCCGCAGTCAGCTTCCTCGAAGATCAGCTGCAGGATACCGGAACGATCCCGCAGATCCACGAAAATAATGCCGCCTTTATTTCTGCTCTTCTGAACCCAGCCCATAACGGTTACTTTCTCACCGATATTGGCAGTTCCCAGCTCGGTACAGCGATGGGAACGTTTCAGTCCTGCCATAGATTCTGCCATGATAGTATTTCCTCCGTTTATTATAGTTTTATCTGAAAAATTCAAAAACTGAATCACTTCAAACTGTCTTTGTAAAATTCCACGATCTCCTCGTAGCCGTCCTTCGCCAGCTGCTCCTTCTGGAATTTCTTGTTCTTGTTCATCTGTGCGACTGCCACGCGGGTGCCGTTAGCGCGCTCTTCCTGTGCTTTCTTTAAGACGGCACGGAACTGCTCGCCGCTTAAACCTTTCTCATACAGGAATGCTTTCTTGCCGGCTGCCTCCGGTACTTTGAAACCGGAATCCATCAGGATCGTGATGATACGCTCAAAACCGATGGAGAATCCGCACGCCGGTGTATCGACGCCGGTAAATTTGCCGATCAGCTTGTCGTAACGTCCGCCGCCTGCAACCGAGCCGCCGAAGCCTTCCATGGAAACCTCAAAAATCGTTCCGGTATAGTAGCCCATGCCGCGCACCAGCGTCGGGTCAAATTCAAGACCAAATTCGATGTCTGCAACCGCTTTAACTGTCTCCATGATCGTTGCCAGATTCTCTGCCTTTGCCGGATCCATCACGCCGGAGAGCTTCTCGCCCAGCGCGCGGACGCCTGCCGCATCGTTCTGAATTTCTGCCAGAAGTCCGGTGTATTTCTCAACCGCCTCTGGCGCATAACCTTCTGCAAGCAGCTCTTCGCGGACACCGTCCAGACCGATCTTATCCATCTTATCGAGAATGATAAATACCTTATCGGTCTCATTTTCCGGGAATCCGCTGTAATCTGCCATGCCCTTTAAGATCGCACGGTCATTGACGCGGACAGTGTATGCCTTGTCCGGGCAGATGCGCTTCAGCGCCTTGGTAAGCGCCAGAATCTCCTCGATCTCAGCCAGGTTTGTCGCATCACCTAAAATATCGATATCACACTGTACAAACTGACGGAAACGCCCCTTCTGCGGACGATCGGCACGCCATACGCTTCCGACCTGCAGCGCCTTGAACGGCGCTGATAAATTAGCAGAATTGTTTGCATAATAACGGCTGAGCGGCAGAGTTAAGTCATAGCGGAGACCACCGTCTACGACATCTGCCTCTGTCTGTGCTGCCTCGACGTTCAGCTTCTCGCCTCTCTTTAAAATCTTGAAGATCAGCTTCTCATTGTCGCCGCCCTGCTTGCTGGTCAGGTTCTCAATGTGCTCCACGCACGGAGTCTCGATCGCCGAGAAGCCGTATCCGCGGTAGGTATCTTTGATGATATTCAGCACATAATCCCGGATCTCCATCTCGCCCGGAAGAATGTCCTTCATGCCTGTAACTGGTTTTTTCTTTAAAGCCATGTGTCAAACTCCTTCTATGTCTTTCTGCGACCATATTTCCCGCGCAAAGAAAACTTCACTTTTCCATGCTGGAAACTGGATTTTTATGTTTCTCTGTTACAAAGTGTTTTTCTGCATCTGACACCCTGTATCTGTGAATTTTTCGTTTTTACTCTCTTCGTCCAAGCAGCTTCTCTTTCCGCCCGATCATCTCATCGATCCGGTCGATATACTGCTCAACTTCCTTGACGTTCTCCGCCCTCTCAATCCGGTTTTCTGCCGGGAAATAAACCTTGGTGGTCGTTCCCGCACCGCAGGCGGCGATCGTCTGTTTTTCTTCCATAATCAATATATTATAGAGACATTCCTTGCCCGGAACCGCATAACCGACATTTTCAAAATTGCCCGCCATATTTTTCTGGCGGTAGAGATAGTACGGTTTCAGCCCCATCTCCTCGGCATACTGCGCGGTCAGGTCAATCATCTCCTGTGTATTGACAATCTTCAGATTTCCGTAGCGCTCCTTATAGATATTCAGGCGCGCCGCGCGCTTGATCGCCAGCGAATGCACCGTCACGCTGTCCGGTCTGAGTGCCTTGATCTCCTCCATTGTCTGGCGGACATCGTCGATCGTCTCCTCCGGCAGACCCACGATCAGGTCCATATTGATATTGTCAAATCCCAGCTCCCGCGCCAGCAGGAATTTTTCCTTCACATCCTCCACCGTATGACGGCGTCCGATGAGGTCAAGCGTCGCCTGCTTCATCGTCTGCGGATTGATGGAAATACGGGAAATGCCGTGATTCCGGAGCACCTGCAGCTTTTCGCGCGTGATGCTGTCCGGACGTCCCGACTCAACGGTAAATTCAACTGCCTGTTCCACCGGGAATAATTCTTCCACCTTTGTCAGGATCTCATCCAGATCCTGCGGATTTAACGAGGTCGGTGTGCCGCCTCCAAAATAGATGGTCGAAAGCGGGCGATCCTTCATCTGCTCCGCCACATATTCCATTTCCTTAAAAAGCGCCTCTTTGTAGAGGTCCATCCGTTTTTCCCATTTCACAATCGGAAACGACGTAAACGAACAGTACAGGCAGGTCGTCGGACAGAACGGGATTCCCACATACAGGCTGTACCCATTCTCATAATCGATCGTGGACAGCAGGCGTCTCTCGCGCTCCGCCACGTCGATGCTCAGATCGATCTTTTCCTTGCTGGTGAAATACGTCTCGCGCATATAGGTCTCGATCTGCTCGTCCGTCCATCCATCATACAGCTTCGTGAGCGCAATCTTCGTCGGACGGATGCCGGTAAGCGTCCCCCACGGAAGCTCTCTGCCGGTCTGGGCACTCAAAAGACGGTATAACGTCTGTTTGATCTCATTTTTCGTCTCAAAACGGTTGGAAAAATCCGGATAAATCAAAGCAAAGTGAACGGTCTCTTTCTTCACCGGCGTCACATCCAGTGAAAACGAGTTTCCGTCCCGGACTCCCTGTACAATCAGCTCCGCCTCCCCGGCTTCCTCTTCCTTGTGCGTAAATGTCTCGCCCGGATAAAATGCCATCAGGAGCTCACGGATATCCTGTTCAAAGGACGCGTCATTTAACAAAATCGCTATCATGCTTCGCGCCCCCTGTATCCCGCCAGCGGATTGTACTGTTTTTCGTCGGCGATCGTCGTATATCCCATGTGTCCCGGATATACATTCGTATCATCCGGCAGGTTCAGAAGGATATCTGCCACCGAATGAATCATCTGACGTCCGCTTCCAGTCGGGAAATCGATGCGTCCGTAAGAACCTTCAAATAAGGTATCTCCCGAAAACAGCACCCTCTCTGATTTTACATAATAACAACAGGAACCTTCCGTATGCCCCGGTGTATGAAGCATCTGGAACGTGTAGCCCGCTGCCTCGAACGTCTCTCCATCCTTCAAAAGCATATCCGCTTTCAGATGCAGACCGCCGCCCTGAAACTGGACGGACAGGTTCTTATCCGGATCCGCCAAGACCGCCTGCTCCTGCTCACAGGCATAAACCGGCACGCCCAGATCCCGTCTCAGCTCTTCCATCGCCGTCACATGGTCAAAATGTCCATGAGTCAGCAGAATCGCCTTTGCCTTCGCTCCGGTCTGCGCCAGTGCATCCTCGATCCGCGCCGCCTCATCGCCCGGATCGACAATCACAGCTTCCTTCGTCTCCGGATGCACCGCAATATAACAGTTCGTCTGGACCATTCCCACGATCAGCCGTTTTATCTCCATCTTTTCCTCCTAATAATATGTGAAACTTTCACAGGGTGTAAGTACCTGTGAAATATAGAGAGAACCGCTTATCCGGCAGTTCTCTCTATATCTAATACTCCTTCAATCTGTCTGAGTTTATCAGATAATTTATTTAATTCCTCAATTCCGTGAATATCGAACGTCATGACGATCGTCGCCTTGCCCTGCTTGCTTGTCCGCACATTCATCGAGGTAATGTCGATCTGGCGCTCGGTAAATACCTTGGAAATATCCACAAACATGCCGATGCGGTTGTTCGCATAGATCTTGATTTCGGTGGAGTATTTTTCCGTGCCCGTCTGTGCTTCCGGCTGCTGCCACTCGGCTTCAATCAGGCGCTCACGCTCTTCCTGCGGCAGATTCATCACATTGATGCAGTCCGTCCGGTGGATCGAGATACCGCGTCCCCTTGTGACAAATCCGACGATCTCATCGCCCGGAACCGGGCTGCAGCACTTCGAAAAACGAACCGCCAGATCGTGGATTCCCTTGACAACGATACCGCTCTTCGACTTCCCGGCTGCGATCACCGGAACCTTGTTTCCATCCGACGCCATATTATCGAGGATCGTCGTGTCGGTTACTTCCTTCTTTAACTTCTTGTTGCGCTCATCCAGCATCTTGTTGATGACCTGTCCCTCTTTGAGGGCGCCATGTCCGATCGATGCCAGAACGGAATCCCAGTCACGGTACGCATAGCGCTTCATGACCTTTTCCATATATTCCGGTTTATTTAACTCTGAATAATTGATGTCCTTCGCCTTACAATATTTATCCAGAAGCGCACGACCGCGCAGGATATTGTCCTCTTTCAGCTCGCTCTTGAACCACTGGTTGATCTTATTCTTCGCCTGTGTGCTCTTAACCAGTTTCAGCCAGTCGCGGCTCGGTCCCTTGGAATTCTGGGAGGTAATAATCTCGACACGGTCACCATTTTTAATGACATAATCGATGTTGACCAGTTTTCCGTTGACACGGGCACCAACCATCTTGTTGCCGACCGCACTGTGGATCGAATACGCAAAATCGATCGGGGTGGAACCGCTCGGCAGGTTCTTGACATCGCCCGTTGGGGTAAAGCAGTATACATCATCCGTAAAGAGGTCCAGATCACTCTTTAAGAGACTTAAGAACTCTTTATTATCGGACATATCCCGCTGCCATTCCAGGATCTCACGCAGCCAGGAAAGCTTTGCCTCGGCGCTGTCGATCGCCGCCTTGCTGCTGCCGCTCTCCTTATATTTCCAGTGTGCCGCGATACCATACTCAGCGGTACGGTGCATCTCATAGGTGCGGATCTGAATCTCAAACGGCTGTCCGCTGCTGCCGATCAGAGTCGTATGCAGCGACTGGTACATATTCGGTTTCGGCATGGCAATATAATCTTTAAAACGTCCCGGAATCGGTTTGTACATCTCATGGATGACACCGAGCGCCGCATAACAGTCTTTCACGCTCTCCACGATAATCCGGACCGCAAAAATATCATAGATCTGATCCAGCGTCTTGTCCTGGTTTACCATCTTTTTATAGATGCTGAAGAAATGTTTCACACGGCCGTCTACCTTAGCTTCGATGCCCGCATCGTCCATATGTTTCTTGACTTCATCCATAATCTTATGGATAAACGCCTCCCTGGTGTCCTTACGAAGCGCCAGTTTTTCGGACAATTCTTTGTAAACCTCCGGCTGGAGATATTTGAGAGACAAATCATCCAGCTCGGTCTTGATCTTGGAAATACCGAGACGATCAGCAATAGGCGCGTAGATATCCATCGTTTCACGCGCCTTTTCTTTCTGTTTTTCCGGCTTCATATATTGAAGCGTCCGCATATTGTGCAGACGGTCTGCCAGCTTAATCAGGATAACCCGGATGTCCTTCGCCATCGCTAAGAACATCTTACGCAGGTTTTCCGCCTGAATCTCTACTTTATCGATCGTCCACGAGATCTGGGTCAGCTTGGTAACGCCGTCTACTAAAAGTGCTACCTCCTCGCCAAAGATCGCCGTGATCTCCTCCTCTGTCATGACCGTATCTTCCACGACATCGTGCAGGATACCTGCCACCAGAGTCTCTTTATCCAGCTCCAGATCCGCCAGAATGATCGCAACACAGAGCGGATGGATGATATACGGTTCACCTGATTTACGCCTCTGGTCCTTGTGTGCGTCATACGCGATCTGGTACGCTTTCTCAATCATGCTGATGTCATCCGACGGATGGTACTTGCGAATGGCGGCAATCAACTCATTATACAGTACCTCCGGACTCGTAAAATCCGCCGGCGCTTCAATTTCCTGATCCAGCTTTTTTATTTTATCCAAATTTCCCATATATGCCTCCTGACCCTTCCGTAGATAACTGAAACGCCTGCCGTTCGGAATCCGGAAAGCGGTTCACGCAAATGAAATAAAATATTATATAGAATACCCCTATTATACGAATATTTGACAAAAAATGCAACGGCAAACTATTTTGTTACTGTTCACGCATACGTGCCCAGTAACGGAATTTGCCGTGGCTTCGCATTTAAATACGGCAAATTCCTGCTGTCACCACGTTTTCTTACGGCACTTTCGGTTCCAAAAGTGCCTACCCGTGAACCGTTATCTATTTCCCCTCATAGGTAATTAGGGCATCCACCGCATATCCATTCAGTTTTTCGCGTCCCTTTAAGCCTGCCAGCTCCATCACGCAGCAGATTTTTACAACCTCGCCGCCCATCTTCTCGATGAGCTTGACAATCGCCTCGGTCGTTCCGCCGGTTGCGATCAGGTCGTCAACGATAACTACCTTCTGTCCCGGTTTAATGGCATCCTCATGCATCTCCAGAACCGCGCTGCCATACTCCAAATCGTAGCTTACAGATACCGTCTTGCACGGCAGTTTGCCTTTCTTGCGGATTGGCACGAATCCCTTGTGCATCGCATATGCAACCGGCACGCCAAAAATAAACCCGCGGGACTCCGGACCAACCACAATATCATAATCCACGCCTTCTAAGGATTTCTGGATTCCGTCGATCGCAAGCTGCAGTCCGTCTGCATCCTGTAAAATCGTAGTAATATCGCGGAAAATGATACCCGGCTCCGGGAAGTCCGGAATGCTTCTTACATATTCTTCCAGCTTTTTCATGATTTTAACCTCTTTTCTATAAATTTTGTATCTCAATTTCTCAGTTTCAAATCGCCATCCGGCTCTTTTTCCACCGTTCTTCTCATTTTTGCAGAAGTTTTCCCCTGCTTCTTCTTCCTTATATACATAGAAGCCACAATCACCGCCAGCACAAACAGCGCACCTCCGCTGATCAGCAGTCCCTCATGCAGTCCCTGCGGATAATATCTGAGTTCCACCGTATGGGTTCCGGCCTTCAGTTCCACGCCGGTAAATGCCTTCCAGACCGGACGCGTGATAGCTTCTTTTCCATCCACCGTGACCGTCCAGCCCTCGTCATACGGGATCGTGAGGAACAGCGTTCCGCCCTCGCCCGCGTCGATCGTGCCCTTCATCGCCTCCTCGCCCAATGTTTCCAGTTCAAATGGATGCTGGTTGAGGCGCTCATAGAGCGCACGCAGCCCGGCTTCGTCAAAGCGGTACGCGCTCGCGTCCATGCTTCCGGCACTGTCATTGCTCTCCAGCAGAATCAATGTGCCTGCCTTCACATATCCGGTTTCCACCAGATACCCGCGTTTCAACGTATCAATGCTGCGGTCCTCCCCGCCGACATCCAGTTTAACCGAATCAATCTGACGGTTTGCGACACTTATATAATACTCCCCATCTTCCGGTGCTGTAAAGGAAAAACGATTCCCCTGCTCTTCTCCGTCCGTGAAAATCAGGCACTCCGGCACGCCCAGCACATCCGATAAATCGTTCTGGACATCCGCCGGCGAAGAAAGATCGCGCTTCCAGCCCGTTTCCACTATGTCCGGCAGGATAAAGCCGAGCGGCAGCGTCCACGGATTCTCATAGAGGTACGTGTCACCTGAAAATGCATAGAGCGACAGGCGCGGATTGTCCTGCTTACCCTCATAGAGTGCATATTTGATTGAAAATAACGAATCCACCAGCGGCGTACTTCCCACGATGCTGTATGCGTTCGTCGAACCTTCGCAGCCCATCTGTTTGAAGAAATCCGTCACCCCGGCATTTGCCACCGATGAAAACAGAGATACGGATGGAAAATGCATCCACGCGCCATCATTTTTCGTGCGCGCATTCGTTTTATCAATCCGGTAAAATTCCGTCTTTTTGAGCGGCTCTGTCACCGCTGCAACATCCTGATTGTCTGCCACATAATCAGTCCGGCTCGTCGTCGGAATACTCGTTGCCGCCATATTGGCAAGCGCCTCCACACTTACCAGCGCCATCGCCAGAAGCGCCGCCGTGAACGCGAAATGTTCTTTATTTTGATAGAAATAAAAGACGCCCAGATACAGCAGCAGAAGCACCACTGCCACATACCAGACAACCGGCTCAAACGCATCGTCCGTCACCAGCTTTTCTGCCAGAATCACGTAGCCAATCGCGGCGGACGTCACCCCGGCAAACTGCCGTTTGGATATTTCATCCAGATATAGATACGCCCGGAAACACATCGTCAGCACCAGCGCGATATAGATAAACGACTGGCGGCACGGCAGGCTGTTCGGGTAATGGAAGCCATGCCAGATAAAATTCAGCACGTTGAACGAAAAGCTGGCATAGAAAAAGAGCAGCAGCACACCGTACACAACCTTTTCCCGGATCGCAATCCGGCGGTTCAGAAAATACAACCCCATGAAAATGTAGACTGCCACGCCGCAGTAGAGGTTCGGCCAATGGTCGAGTCCCGTCTCCACCTGTACATTTCCGATGTGCCGCGCGATCATGTCAAAGATCGGGAAGTAGATTTCCAGTGTGGTCGGAAAATTAAAATCGCCAGACGCCGTACTCTGCAGCGCCGCAATCTCTGGAAGAAGCACCGCAGCCGCCAGCGCACCCGCCAGAAGCGAATACACACCAAACAGGAAAAAGCTGTGCAGACAATCTTTCCATCCCGGCCGTTTCTCCAGAAACAGGAGCGCCACATAGTAAATCACCATGAAGAGGCATATCATAATTGATATATAGTAGTTGGACAGGATTGAAAGTCCCAGCATCAGGCAGTAAAAAAGCCCTTTTTTTTCGCGCACCAGCCGCTCCAGGCCGTGCAGGATCAGCGGCAGCAGCACGATGCAGTCCAGCCACATGATATTCCAGCTATACGCCGCCATATAGCCGGACAGCGCATAGAATACGCCGAAATAGCACGCTCCAAACTTCTGTGAACCCGTGTGCTTTTTCAGATACCACGCCATCGAAAGCCCCGCCAGACCGCTCTTGAACACGATCATGTAGGTCATAAATTCGATAATCAGGGACGACGGGCATAACAGCAGCAGCCAGTTGAACGGGCTCGCCAGATAGTACGCATAGAGCGCGGCAAAGTTTACGCCCATGCCAACATCCCAGCTGTAAAGCAGGCTCTCGCCACTTAAAAGCTTATGCCGGAATTCCGAGAAAAATGGCGCATACTGGTGGTACATATCCGTCCGCAGGAAGCTTTCCTGCCCAAAGGGGAAAATACCGCGGTATGCAAAAATCAGGATCAAAATCACCACCGGCAGGAAAAATGCCGCCAGGAGATCATCCGACGGACGGAAAACCGCAGCCAGGCGGCCCATTCCGCGGGGTGATTTCTCTGATTCATCCCACTCATCTAATTCATCTAATTCTTCCTGCTCCCAGTCATCATCATTCAACTCATTAACGACATCTACTCTGGACTCTGAAAGTTTAGATTTTCTGGCATCTTCTTCCTGTCTCCAGGCCGGCATTCGTTCAGCGCGTCTCATATCTGTACAGGCGGTCTCCGAATCCACATCCGCACCTTCCCGCTCGTTCTCATACTCCTCTATTTTCCCCGTTGTTTCCGCTCCCGTAAGCTCCCTGAGTGCTTCTTCCAGTTTACTGGAACTTTCGTCTCGTTCTCTTTGCTCCATCTTCCCTCCATCCAGAATCCTGTTCAGGCGGCGTTTTCTCTACTCTTTCCGGCTTTTCCGGTCTGTCTTCAGCATCCATTTCCGCTGTCATTTCCCCACACAGCCCTATTTCGAGGATTCTTTCTTTTTGAAAATAAATAATTTACTGCAAATATAATTCAGCACCAGCGAGATCGCTGATACCACAATCTTACAGATCATATCCTGTTTGATTCCCATGCCGTCTACCATCACGATCATCGCCACATACGTGAACACCGATGTGAGAATGCGGCAGGAGAAAAACGAAGCCATTTCCTTAAGAAGATATACAGGGCGGAAATTGTAGCTTCGGAATACCCAGATCTTGTTTGTCACATATGCAAACAGGATCGCCGCCGCCTGACAGCAGATCGTCGCCATACGGTAGTTCATGCCGTTGTGGCGGAAAACCGCATAGGAAATCCAGTCCACCAGCGTCGTCAGAACGCCGAATATCAGATATGATATCGTCTCCCTGTTTACAAACTTTCCCCAGATCAGGGATAGCTTTTCCTTTATCATCACTTTTTCTCCGAAAAAAGAATTGTATGGGCAGCGGTCCTTCGACATACCCATACAATTCCTGTACTTCTTGGTTTAATATTACATTTCCTCTAACAGCTTGTTGACACTGACCAGCTTGACGCAGAGTGCAAACAGCTCGGTTGCAATGATCAGATCCTGCAGCGGCGGATAAGATGGAGCAATACGGATGTTGCGATCCTCCGGATCCTTGCCATATGGATAAGTTGCACCGGCTCCGGTCATGACAACGCCTGCTTTCTTGCACCTCGCAACGATCTCCTTCGCACAGCCGTTCAGTGAATCAAAGGAAATGAAGTAGCCGCCGTGCGGTTTTGTCCAGGTACCGATCTCCAGTCCGCCCAGCTCGCGGTCGAGAATGTTCTCAACTGCCTCGAATTTCGGGCGCAGGATGTTGGCATGCTTTCTCATGTGCTCTACCATGCCGTGGATATCCTTGAAGAAACGCACGTGGCGGAGCTGATTCACTTTATCATGACCGATAGTCTGAATCTTTAACTGTTTCTTGATATCATCCAGGTTATTGTGGGAGGTTGCGATTGCCGCAATACCGGAACCCGGGAACGTAATCTTGGAGGTTGAAGAGAATTTGTAAACCATATCCGGGTTGCCGGCTTTCTTACATTCTGCCAGAATCTCCAGCACATGATCCTGCTCATCATCGTATAAATGGTGGATGCCATAAGCATTGTCCCAGTAAATACGGAAATCCGGAGCTGCCGGATGCATGCGTGCCAGACGGCGGACAGTCTGATCGGAATAGGAATTACCGGTCGGGTTGGAGTATTTTGGAACACACCAGATTCCCTTTACGGTCGGGTCGGTGGTCACATACTTCTCCACCAGATCCATATCCGGACCATCTGCGGTCATCGGAATGTTGATCATCTCGATACCAAAATATTCAGTAATGGAGAAATGTCTGTCATATCCCGGTACCGGGCACAGGAATTTAACCTTGTCAAGCTTGCACCACGGGGTATTTCCCATAACGCCATGAGTCATAGAACGGGAGATGGTGTCGTACATTACGTTCAGGCTGGAGTTTCCATAGATAATGATATTGTCAGCCGGAACCTCGATCATATCCGCTAACAGCTCCTTCGCCTCGCTGATACCGTCCAGGCCGCCGTAATTGCGGCAGTCTGTCCCATCTTCGCAGGTCAGATCACTGTCGCTGCTCAGTACGTCCATCATTCCCATCGATAAATCAAGCTGCTCTGCACTTGGCTTACCGCGTGACATATCCAGCGTCAGATTCTTGCCCTGAAACTCCCGGTACTGATCGCTCAGATCACGCTTAAGCTCCAGAAGTTCTTCTTTCGTCATCTCGCTATAAGGCTTCATCCTTCAACATCCTCCTTGTTTCTCTTATTTATTTCATCATAATTTCATAATCTGCTTTTCATCCAGCTCCCCTTGTTCAAGGGTTCGGATCATCTCATCTAAGCATCGTTATAATAATAACATAGGTACAAAGGGCATGACAAGCATTAATTTGTTATGTCAGCACATAAAATTTGTTATATGGTACCGCTTGGTTTTTCCGATTCGGTGCATTTCACGGACAGCAAATTATAATAAAAACATGATGTTCCCCCTTCTTTCATATACTTATGAAAATATATCTTTCAGGTCACATCATGTTCATTCATTTTCCCATGCATTTTGTTCCATCACGTTTCCGGCACATCATTTCCCCGCTGCTGGTTCCCGCCCTGTTTGCCATCTCTTTCTTCGCCGGGCAGACTGCCGCGCATTTCCTGCGCCGTCCATCCGGGCACACGGTTTCAGCGCCTGTTATCGCCTGTGGCTCGCTCCCGCCTGCTTTTGATTCCGGTTCGATTCCGGTTTCCGCAGATGGAAACTGGGGACTTGGATTTCCCAGTCCAGGGCAGACACCGGTCGGCAATGCCTCCGCCGACACTTTAAAAAATTTTGATGCTTTCTATGTAGGCGATACCTCCAAGCCCGTCATCTATCTGACCTTCGACGCCGGATATGAAAACGGCTGCACACCTGCCATTCTGGAAGCACTGAAAAAACACCATGTCCCGGCAACCTTTTTCGTCGTCGGCAACTATCTCGAAACCAGTCCTGAACTGGTAAAACAGATGATCGCAGAGGGTCACACCGTCGCCAACCACACGTATCACCATCCCGATATGTCCCGCATTTCCGACAAAGCAGCATTTGAAAAGGAGCTGACTGCCCTGGAAACACTCTACCAGTCCGTCACCGGGCAGACAATGAAAAAATATTACCGTCCGCCGCAGGGCAAATACAGTGAATCGAACCTGCAGATGGCAAAGGAGCTCGGCTACAAGACCTTTTTCTGGAGTCTCGCCTATGTGGACTGGATGCAGGATCAGCAACCATCCAAAAAGGAAGCATTTTCCAAGCTTCTGACGCGCATCCACCCAGGCGCGATCGTCCTTCTGCACAGTACTTCTCAGACCAACGCTCAGATTCTCGATGAACTTCTGGCAAAATGGGAGGAAATGGGCTATCAGTTCGGGCAATTAGATGAATTATAAAATTATACCAGCAGCATTTTCCGGATAAACGAAAGGATCGCGCCTCCGATGCTGCAGAACAGCAGAAATCCGTGGTTCGCATTGATCGCCTCCAGCGCCGCATAGCCGCCGTCCACAATCGGCTGTAAGCTGCCCGCATTCTTCGGCATCAGGTACGCGGCCGGACCGGCTACTAATACCAGAACAAGGATGATTATAAACGGGATAAATCCGCGCCCCGTATCGTATTTTTGCAGCCGTACTTTACCACCCGCGTGCTTGCCTGACAGAATCCACAGGCACCAGATCGCACCCATCAGTACCAGAAATACGCCAATCCCTACATACAGCCCCAGACCATAATTTTCCTCGGTAATCATAGTTCCGATATAGCCCAGATCGTCGCCGCCATACCGAAATGCCTTCGCATTCGCCCAGGTGATTCCCGCCATCAGAAGAAAGCTGGCTGCCTGCATCACGCGCGCCATCAGCACAACCACGCCGGTTACTCCGGCTGCCGTCACATCCAGCACGGACGGACCGTCATTTGAGTCACTCTGCGTATGCGCCTCACTGCGCTCCGCCGCCCGTCTGGTGCGCTCTGCCTCCCGGGACTGGCGTTCCAGTTCCCGCTGGTGGCTGCGCTCCATCCGGTTTTTCTGACGCTCTGAGCGCTCCCGCTCCGACTCCAGAGCATGAAGGCGTTTTTCCATCTGCTTCTGCTGTTTTGCATCCCGCTTATCCTCTTTCGCGCTGGAAGAAGAACGTCTCGCGTCCTGTCGTCTGCGCGATGCCGCTTCACGGTCACGGCGGGCATTCTCCTGTGCCTGGGATTGGCAGCGTTCATTGTCGCGGTGCTCTTCCTCACGCTTCTGTGCGTCCTGACTCTGGCTGCTCCGCTTTTCCTGACTGTTTCGTTTCGATCCAGAGCCGGATTCCGCCTTTTTCTCATCCGATTCCATCCGAGCTGGATTCCGCTGTTCTGAATCACCGTCGTCATAGCTATTTTCCGGCTTTCTTCCCACCGTTTCCTGTTCTCGGCGTACTGTATCATTTACAAGCGGAGTTCCGCAGTTACTGCAAAAATTTCCAACTGCTTCCTGTCCGCATTTTGGACACTTCATTCTATTTTCTCCTTCCTCCAAACGATTCTTTCCATCCATTTCCGCACTCATTTCTGGCATTTGAAACACATTTAAACAATGTACATTTTTTGTAACTGTTCACGGGTAGGCACTTTTGGAACCGAAAGTGCCGTAAGAAAACGTGGTGGCAGCAGGAATTTGCCGTATTTAAATGCAACGCCACGGCAAATTCCATTACTGGCCACGTATGCATGAACAGTAACCATTTTTTTCTCACACAGCCAGAACTTTATTTCCTGTTTCCCATGCCCAGCTGCCAGAACGCCACTGCACTCGCTGCTGCCACGTTGAGCGAATCCACGCCGTGTGACATCGGGATTTTCACGGTGTAATCGCACGCCGCGATCGTCGATGCCGCCAACCCGTCGCCCTCGGTTCCGAGAATGATCGCTAATTTTTCTTCCTGCGAAAGCGCCGGATCCGCGATACTCACGGAACGGTCACTGAGCGCCATCGCCGCCGTGCGAAATCCCAGATTCTTAAGCGTTTCCATACTGTTCTCCGCCCAGTCGCCCTTCGGAATGTACGTCCACGGCACCTGAAACACTGTTCCCATACTGACACGGCTTGCGCGGCGGTACAGCGGGTCACTGCATCCCGGTGTCAGAAGCACCGCATCCATAAAGAGCGCCGCCGCTGACCGGAAAATCGCCCCCACATTCGTAGGATTTTCTACATTCTCAAGAATCGCGATCCGTCTGGCATCTGCACAGATTTCCTCGATCCCCGGCATTTTCTTCCGTTTCACCGCACACAGCATCCCGCGCGTCAGTTTAAAGCCGGTCAGGCGCGTCAGCACATCAAATGGTGCCGTAAACACAGGCACTCCCGCACACACCGGGCGTTCCAGAACCTCCCGCCCTTCTGTCTCGATATGGCGTTCTTCCATCAGAAAAGAAACCGGCTCATATCCCGCGTCGAGCGCCCGCCCGATGACCTTCGGGCTTTCCGCAATGAAAAGACCTTCCTTTGGTTCATTATAATGAAATAACTGCCCCTCGCTCAGCCGGGCGTAGATATCCAGCTCCGGCGCTTCCAGGGTTGTAATTGAAATATGATTCATTCTGCTTTTCACCTTTTTCAATATGGTTTTCATGTTCTATCGAGTATACCACATTTCTTACAAAAAGGAAGTGCCGATTATGGACGCTGCCATGAAATCATTTCTCTATTCTGCCGCATTCTATCATCCTCTTTCCGATTCCGTTCCTATTTCCGTGTAAATCTATCTTCGGCAAAAGATTTTACTTTTTCATCCCTGTTTTCCATACCGCCTATCATAACGCTGAACCCCCGCTTTATGTCAATCATCTGGGCAAAGATTTCACACAAAGTTCAGAAATAAAAAATGGGTTCTAACACATCTATGTGGGACTTCCAAAACAAAAAAACCAGAACTGTCGACTAAATCAGCTACACAGTTCTGGTTTTTCTGTTACTTATAAGAACAAAAGACTATTGTCAGCCCTCTCCTAGCGCCCCGCACACTCCATAATAATCCTCTCACACATCTCATACCCCAGCACTGAACTGTTCAGCGACAGTGTATAATTACTTGCCATCCCCCACTTCTGATCCGTGTAAAAGCGATAATTGCTCATACGGCGCTTATCAATGTCTTCTGTCATTTTAATCGCTTCCTGTTCCGTAACATTGTATAAGCCGCAGATTCGCTTTACCTTCTCCGGCATATTTCCGTGTATAAATACGTTCAGGACGTCATCCCGATCTTTCAGAATAAAGTCCGCATTTCTACCTATTATCACACACTCTTCTCTTTCCGCAATATCCAAAATGATCTTTCTCTGCGCTTCATAGATCATGTCTTCGACGGATCGTCCCATCTGGTCGCGCCCTGAAAACGCATAGGCAAATAACCCCTTCTTGGGTGACAATTCCGCATTCTCCTGGATATACTTCGGTGAAAATCCGGACTGCTCCGCAATCTGTCCGAGCATCTCCTTATCGTAGTATTTCACACCCAGTTTCTGCGCCACTTCCATACCGATAAAACGTCCGCCGCTTCCAAACTCCCGGCTGATCGTAATAATTCTTTTTCCCATCATCCTATCCTCTCTCCTTACTCCAAATGTTCCACTTTATTCGTTCTGATTTTCTTCAAAAACCCATATCCCACCAGGCAGGCGGCGAGCTCTGTGATCGGAAACGCCCACCAGATAAGCGGAACACCTGCCTGACCGTTTCTCACAAAGATTGAAAAGATGCCTGCCAACGGCAGAATAATCACAAACTGTCTGAGCAGTGAAATCACCAGCGACTGGATGCCACTGTTAAGCGCCTGATAAATGCCCTGATATGCCACATTGATCCCGGCAAAAATAAAGCTGATGGAAATGATTCTCATTGCCCCGATAAAGTATTCTCTGGACGATCCGGCATTAAATAATCCGGCAAACACCCCTGGGAAAACCTCTGTGATTGCCATGCCCACAATCATCAGAACAACCGTATAGAACAGTCCATATTTGATTCCATCCAGAATCCGCCTTCTGCTATGCATTCCGTATGCAAATGCGATGATCGGTGTGATGGCGTCGCGCAGACCAAACGCAAGGAACAATACAAACTGCTGTACTTTGTAGAAGAGTCCATACGCCGTCTGGGCGGAAGGATTGAATTTCAAAATCAGGTTCATCACATACACCATAATAGACATGAGCGCCTGCGCGATGATCGCCGGAAGTCCGATCGCGTAGATTTCCCTTATAATTCCGACATCCGGCTTCATATATGTGAAATCATGCTCAAACTCTTTGTTTAACTTCATATGAAAAACAAATAATAAAACCGCCGATATGACCTGCCCGATCACCGTTGCATAGGCAGCGCCCGCAACTCCCATCTCCGGGACAGGTCCAATTCCATAGATCATAACCGGGTCCAGAATGATATTTACCACTGCTCCCACAACCTGACCGATGGTCGAATAAAACGAACGCCCTGTTGCCTGCAATAATTTTTCAAATAAAGAGAAAAATACGATTCCAAACGAAATCACGCAGCAGATCCGAAGGTACTCCGTTCCCATCGAAATAACCTCCGGATCGACCGTCTGCGACGTGATATATGCGTTTACTCCAAAGAGTCCGAATAACAGACATACCACATAAATAATCACACCCAGAAACAGGCTGTTTCCGGCTGCCTTTGCAGCTTTTTTATTATTTCCCTGTCCCAGCATCCTCGCAAGAAGCGCATTCGTTCCCACGCCGGTTCCGATTCCCACTGCCACCATCAGCATCTGGATCGGGAACACCAGTGTCAGCGCATTCAGGGCGGCTTCGCTTCCTACCCTCATATTTCCCACAAAGGCGCTGTCCACGATATTGTAGACCGCCTGCAATGCCATCGATAAAATCATCGGTATGCCCATCTGGATCATGAGCTGATTTACCGGCATATCCTTCATCTTGTTGCTTTCTGCCATTTTAAATAAATCCTCCTTTTTTCCACATAAAAAAGTGTGCACCTATCTCATAAGCTGGACTTACGCTGATAGGCAACACACTTTTTAATGGCATTTTTATAAAATTTAATAAAAAATGCACCTTGGCACATTCTTTATGGAATAATAAAAAAAGAGTAGCAAAAACTGGATTTACGCTCGTTTGCTACTCGTTTCGGTATTATTATATTTCCTGTTTTAAAAAAAGTCAAACCAAAAAATCACCTGTCGGAAACAGGAATTCTGGTTATTGGTTCACGGGTAGACACTTTGGGAACCGGCACTCCCACTCTCCGCTTCAACGCCTCAATATACAGCCCCGCAAACCGTCCCGGTGTCACGCGATTGTGGGTAATGTAACCGATCTCCATATAATCGTCCACATCAAGCGGAATCGCTACAATATTCGGTCCGTTCAGTTCCTCATTGATGACACCGCTGCAGATCGTATACCCATTCAGCCCGATCAGAAGATTAAACAGGGTCGCGCGGTCGGACACCAGGATGTCCTTGCGGCTGTCCAGCGTGCTGAGGATCTCCTCGGAGAAATAAAAAGAATTGTGCTCGCCCTGCTCATAGGACAGACGCGGATAAGGTTCCAAATCCGACAGGGTGATAGAACTGCGGCTTGCAAGCGGATTGGCCGCACCGATAAATACATGCGGTTTTGCCATAAAAAGCCGCGTAAATTTGAGGTCGTGTTCCCGCAGCGTCTTGCGGATCACCGTCTCGTTAAAACGGTTCAGATACAGCACGCCAACCTCGCTCCTAAGCTTCGCCACATCCTCAATCAGCTCATACGTCTGCGTCTCGCGGATACGGAAATCGTACTCTTCTCCGCCGTACTCGCGGATCAGATCGACAAACGCCTCAACGGCAAAGGAATAGTGCTGGGTGGAGACACAGAACTGGCGTTTCTGCGGCACAGCGCCAAAATAGCGCTCCTCGATCAGGTTTGCCTGCTCGATCACCTGTCTCGCATACCCCAGAAATTCTTCCCCGTCCGGGGAAATCACTACGCCCTTGTTCGTGCGGGTAAACAGGGAAAATCCAATCTCATGCTCCAGTTCCTTGATCGCCGCCGTGAGGCTCGGCTGTGCAATATAAAGTTTTTTTGCCGCCCCGCTAATGGTTCCGGCTGCCGCCACCTCCACCACGTATTTCAACTGAAGTAATGTCATGCCCTGTTCTCCATTCTTACTGATTTTCTGTCATTTCTTTCTGAACCGTATCTGCCACAGAACTACATCAGGCTCAAATCCGCCTCTAACGCACCTAGTCCACAAATTTTTCCGTCTCTTTCAGACGAACCAGTGCTCTCGCCATCGCCGCGCGGGTGCTGTAATACTCGGAAATGCTCTGTTTCTGGCGCAGCCGCTCTTTCGCACGCTCTAATGCCTCCTGCGCCCGGATCCGGTCGATCTCCTCCGGTTTCTCGATCGTATCTGCCAGCAACATAACACGGTTGTTGGCGATCTCACAGAAGCCCTGCCCGACGACTGCTGCCTCCCACGGACCGTCCTCTGTCGCCTGGAAACGCATTTCTCCCGCTTTGACTGCCACGATCTCGCTCTCATGGTGCGCCATGACAGCCATCTCACCGTCCACCGCCGGAAGGATCAGACAGTGGCAGACTCCCTCATAGAATGTCCGGTTGCTGGATATGATTTTTACATGAAAATCTGCCATCCGTTCCTACGCCTCCTGTTTCTCTAAAGCCTTCGCCTTTGCCACTACATCCTCGATCGTTCCGACATTGAAGAATGCTGCCTCCGGGTACGCATCCATCTCACCATCCAGAATTGCCTTAAAGCCCTTGACGGTATCCTTTAACGGCACATACTTGCCCGGTACACCGGTAAAGTTCTCCGCCACGTGGAACGGCTGGGATAAGAAACGCTGTATCTTTCTTGCGCGGCCGACGGTCAGCTTATCTTCCTCAGACAACTCGTCCATACCCAGAATTGCAATGATATCCTGCAATTCCTTGTATTTCTGCAAAATCTCCTGCACCCGTCTGGCCGTCTCATAGTGTTCTTCTCCGACCACATCCGGTTCCAGAATACGGGACGAGGATTCCAGCGGATCGACCGCCGGGTAGATACCCTGTTCTACGATCTTTCTGGAAAGAACCGTAGTCGCATCCAGATGGGTAAAGGTAGTCGCCGGTGCCGGATCGGTTAAGTCATCCGCCGGTACATAGACTGCCTGGATTGAAGTGACCGAACCATCTTTCGTCGAGGCAATCCGCTCCTGCAGCTCGCCCATCTCATTCGCTAACGTTGGCTGATAACCAACCGCCGACGGCATACGCCCAAGCAGCGCTGAAACCTCCGAACCTGCCTGTACATAACGGAAAATATTATCGATAAATAGTAACACATTCCGGTGCATTTTGTCACGGAAATATTCTGCCATCGTAAGCCCTGTCTCTGCAACTCTCATACGGGCTCCCGGCGGCTCGTTCATCTGTCCAAACACGAGCGCTGTCTTTTCCAGAACACCGGATGCCTTCATCTCACTCCAGAGGTCATTGCCCTCACGGGAACGCTCACCGACACCCGTAAAGATAGAATAACCGCCCTGCTCCATCGCAATATTCCGGATCAGCTCCTGAATCAGGACTGTTTTTCCGACGCCCGCGCCACCAAACAGACCGACTTTTCCGCCCTTGGAATACGGCGCCAGAAGATCAATAACCTTGATGCCCGTCTCCAGAATCTCCGCGACCGGGCTCTGATCCTCAAATGGCGGCGGATCCCGGTGAATACACCAGTGCTCCTCACCATCCAGCTTTTCTCCTCCATCTACCGTCTCACCTAAAACATTAAACAAACGTCCAAGCGTCTTTTCGCCAACCGGAACGGAAATGCCTTCTCCCGTCGGTGTTACCTTCATGTCACGGCTCAAGCCCTCGCTTGCCGACAGCATGATGCAGCGGACGATATTATTTCCCATGTGCTTGGCAGCTTCCATCACACACGTCTTTCCCTGATTTTCTACTGTGAGCGCGTCCCGGATCTCCGGAAGGGGACCGCTCTCAAATTTCACATCGACAACCGGACCGGAAACCTGGACAATCTTGCCCTCCGGCAGGCTGGTTTCAGTCTTTTTTGTCTCTTCCGCCTGTTCTCCCATCACACTCTCATCTCCTCTTCTCGTTCTCGTCTCTGTGCAGCCGCGCCGCCGCATACTTCGGTGATCTCCTGTGTGATCGCCGCCTGCCGCGCCCGGTTGTACATCGTATTCAAATCTTTTAAAAGTGCATCCGCATTATCCGTCGCCGCATCCATCGCCATCATACGGGCATTCTGCTCGCTGCAGAACGACTCAACCAGCGCGCCGTAGATAAATCCGGCTACATAGTTCGGAACGATCGCATTCATCGCTTCCTCCGGCGTTGGCCGGAGGGAAAACTCCTCCAGCCGCACATCGACCGGAATCGCCATTCCGTGCATATCCGGCTTGGTAATCGGAAGCACCCTTTTATCCTTCGCCACACTCTGCATCACATTTTCCATTCTTGTATACAGGACATGGATCTCATCCAAATTACCCGACAAATATCGTTCCAGAAGTATTCCAGCAATCCACCTTGCCCGGTTAAACGTCGGATCCTGCGCTGTATACTGAAAATTTTCTTCAATCGGGATGTGCTGGGAGGCAAAAAACTGCCGCCCCGTCTCACCGATGACAAACAGATGTACCTCGCGGGAAGGATCCTTTAAAAATGTATCCGCCATCTTCATGATGTTATGGTTATAAGCACCCGCCAGCCCTTTATCGCCGGAAATAACCAGCAGCCCCGTTTTCTTCGACTGGTGCCCTTCTTTTTCAAAATAGGGACTTTCCATGTTCGGCAGATGCCTCTGGATACGCCGGATGACATTTTGCAATGCATAGAAATACGGCTCCGTCTCTGCCAGTTCTTTTCTGGCCTTCTTTAATTTCGTCGAAGATATCAGGTACATCGCGTTCGTGATCTTGCGCGTATCCTGAATACTCCGGATCCGGTTCTGGATCTCTCTGAGTCCTGCCATCTTCCATCACCGCCTTACTGCTTATCCAGTTTTGCATCCGCTGTGGCTGCCTCCAGCGCATTTCCCTGTGCTTTCAGGAATTTTGCCTTGTACTCGCCCACCGCCTTCGCAATCTCGCGCTGGATATCCTCGCTGAGTGTCTTCGTCGTGCGGAGTGCATCGCCCACCTGCGGGTAGGAGCTTCTCATATATTCGTAAAGACCGCCCTGGAATGTCTTCAGCTTTTCCTTCGGAATATCTACCAGCAGATGGCTCGTCGCCGCATACAGAATCACAACCTGTTCTTCCATCGAGAGCGGATGCTCAAGCGGCTGTTTTAACAGCTCCATCAGACCGCTGCCGTAGGTAAGCTGTGCCTTAGTTGCCGGATCCAGATCGGAGCTAAACTGTGTAAATACTTCCATCTCGCGGTACTGTGCCAGGTCGATACGTACGCTTCCGGCTGCCTTCTTCATCGCCTTGGTCTGCGCTGCGCCGCCGACACGCGATACCGAAAGCCCTACATTGACCGCCGGGCGCATGCCCTCGAAGAACAGAGAACTTTCCAGGAAAATCTGTCCATCTGTGATGGAAATAACGTTGGTCGGGATATACGCCGACACATCGCCCGCCTGTGTCTCGACAATCGGTAGCGCTGTGATTGAACCACCGCCCAGCTCATCCGAAAGCCGCGCCGAGCGCTCCAGCAGACGGGAATGCAGATAGAATACATCGCCCGGATATGCCTCACGTCCCGGAGAACGTTCCATCAGAAGAGACAGTGCACGGTACGCAACCGCGTGTTTCGATAAATCGTCATAGACAATCAGAACATCTTTTCCCTGATGCATGAAATATTCTGCCAGCGCCGTTCCTGCATACGGCGCGATATACTGTAAGGACGCCGGATCACTCGCCGTCGCTGCCAGCACGATGCTGTACTCCATCGCCCCGTGTTTTTCCAGTGTATGAACCAGTCTCGATACCGTTGAAGCCTTCTGACCGATCGCCACATAGATGCAGATCACGTCTTTTCCCTTTTGGTTCAGCATCGTATCCACCGCGATCGAGGTCTTACCGGTCTGGCGGTCGCCAATGATCAGCTCACGCTGTCCGCGTCCGATCGGGAACATCGAATCGATCGAAAGGATACCGGTCTCCATCGGGGTATCAACTGACTGACGCTCGATAATACCCGGCGCCGGTGACTCCACCGGACGGTATCCGGCTGCCTCAATCTCCCCTTTATTGTCGATCGGATTGCCCAGCGCATCTACAACACGCCCTAAGAATCCCTCGCCAACCGGGATACCTGCCATCTTGCCGGTCCGCATCGCGCGGCTTCCTTCTCCGATGGTGTTCGCATGCCCAAAGAGGATGCAGCCGATCTCCTTCGACCGGATATCCTGTACCATGCCTCTCACATCGCCGTCAAACGCCACAATCTCACCGTACATCGCATGGTCGATTCCATCCACATAGGCGATGCCGTCGCCCACCCGGCTGACCGTACCGATCTCACGAACCGAAATGTCGATTCCATCCAGATTTCCTTTCAGAATCCCGATGATTCCCTTCTGTGTAAGGAAATCACCCGAATCCGGCTCTTTTGCCAGATTCTTTAATTTATCTGCCAGCGCCCGTTTTCTTCCCTCCGTGCTCCAGTCATATTCCTCACTTCCGACCCGGAGGATAAAACCACTTCCAAGCTCCGGCTTTTCTTCCTTCACAATCCGGAGTTCCCGTCCCGGATATTTCTCCGAGAGAAATTTCCGGATTCCGGCTGCCTGTTTTTCATCCGGCTCTTTGACATATTCCAGCACACAGCGCAGATATTTATCCGGCTTTTCAAACGCCTCCGCTTCCTTAATCAGATCCGGCATCATTTTCATTGTCTGATCCTGTGCCAGCACCTCGATGATTCCCCGGACTGCCAGCGGAAACAGGCTACGAACCAGATCTTCCCGCTTCTCACGGGGCAAATCCGGATTTTCAAGCTCTGCCGGAAGCTGCGGTGTCCCAGCCAGTATCTCAGCCGCATGCTGCAGATCATCGACAGAAATCTTCTGCCTCTTTATTTCTTGTAAATAGACATCAAGTTTCTTCATTCTCCGTCGTACCCGCTTTCTTCAAAAACTCATCATAAAGAGCGCTGTCATCCGACTTCTTGTTCATCGAACCAGCCGCCGCGTCCAGAACCAGCGACAAAATTTCATGCTTCGCCTGTTCGAGCATCTTATCCTTCTCCCGGCGTGCATCCTCGCCCGCCTTACGGATGACTTTATCTGCCTCTTTCTGGGCGTTTTCAATCAGCTGGCGTCCTTCCTCACGTGCACTCGCACGCGCCGCATCCAGCACCTTGTTTTTCTCTACTTCTATTTCATCCTGGCAGGCTGCGTATTTCTCTTTCTCCGCCTGCGCTTCTTCCTGCATCTTTTTTGCCTCATCATACTTTTCCTGAATGGCTGCACTCCGTTTATCGATCACTTTGTTGATCGGCTTAAAGAGGAAAATACGGATAATTGCATACCAGATTAAAAGGTTGATGATCGTAAAAACCAGGTTGATGTCCAACCGTAACATAGCCTTGCCCCACCTTTCGTTTTCTATCGTATCAGCTTAAAAGAATAATAATCAAAAGGGCAATAACGAAACCATAAATAGCAGTTGCCTCGGCAAGTGCCGCACCTAACAATAGAATCTTTGTGATTTTTCCCTCTGCCTCCGGCTGTCTTGCGACTGCCTCAGTCGCCTTAGATGTGGCGATTCCGATACCAATTCCGGCTCCTGCGCCTGCAAGAACTGCCAGACCTGCTCCAATTGCAATGATTGTACCCATAATAAAGTCTCCTTTTTGTAATTTTCTATTTCTCTTCTATTACTCGATTGATTCCTTGATAAAAAGCCCTGTCAGAAAGACAAATACATACGCCTGAATCAGACCGTCAAAGATATCAAAGTAAGCGCTGAACAATACCGGAAGCCCTACCGGAAGGATGTATTCAATCAATTTCATGATGACGAACGCGCCCAGCACGTTTCCGAACAGTCGCATACACAGCGACAACGGTTTGATAAATACCTCCATGATATTGATCGGTGTCACGATGGCGATCGGCTCTGTAAAGCTCTTTAACCATCCTTTTAAACCTTTGACCCGAATCCCTGCTGTCTCAATCAGCACAATACTCATCAGCGCCAGTGCTGCCGTGACGTTCAAATCCTTGGTTGGCGGCTTGAACCCCAGTATACCAAGCAGGTTCGCCACGCCCAGGTACATCAGCACGGATGTCAGATACGGCGCATAGCCTTTTCCTTCCTCTCCGAGGATTCCCTCGCCAATGCCCTGCAGCCACGTAACAGCGTTCTCCAGAAGGAGCTGTCCGCGTCCGGGATGTTCAACTTTCAGACCGTGCGTCACAATCAGTGAAACCACGAGCACCACTGCCATCATGATCCATGTAACCACAACGGATTCTGATATGCCGATCCCGCCAATTGTAAAGGCTGTCTCACAGTTCAATTCCTTGATCAGGGTCGCACCCAGATCTCCCATACTGTCACTTCCTCTCTCCGGGTTGTTCTCCCGCGGCTGCCCCGGCTATTTTTTTTCATTTCCCGATGCCGCCACGTGTTCTAGTTACTGTTCACGCATACGTGCCCAGTAACGTTTTCTCCTGTGTCTCCACATTCTTCCCGTCTGTTCCAGATCTTACTCCCGAAAATACAAATGGTAAAATTATATTTTTTTCCTATATCCATAGATAAAATGAATGGTGATAGTTATTGGTAATCGTTATTGTGGCTGGACATTTCTGGAAAAATACGATAAAGTGTGACTATATTTGGTAAATACACGTACAGATATAAAATCAGATAAACACTGTTTCAATCAGGCAGAAACAGTCCGACATACAGAAAGGATTTCAACTACATACATGGACATCAGTTTCGACTACTACAAGGTTTTCTATGAGGTGGCTCGATGCCAGAATATTACCCAGGCGGCTTTGAATCTCTGCCTCACGCAGCCAACCGTAACAAAATACATTCATAATTTAGAAGATATGCTTCAGTGCAAACTTTTCAACCGCTCCCAAAAAGGTGTGACCCTGACCGATGAAGGGCGGATCCTGTTCCGCCAGATCAACCGTCCCTGCCAGCAGATGGGACGAGCGGAAGAGCTTTTAAAAGAATACATGAACAGTCAGAGCGGCAAGGTTTCGATCGGTGCGAGCGAGCTGACAATGCGCTTCTTTCTGCTTCCTTATATTGAACAATTCCAGCAGCGTTTTCCGAATGTGACCGTGCAGATTCATTCCAACTCTGCGCCGTTCACCGCTTCTTCCTTAAAGGCCGGGGAAAATGACTTTGCCGTCATCATTTCTCCGATCCACGAGATCATGAAGGATCTGGATCTGGTTCACGTGATGCCGGTTGCCGAGTTCCAGGACATCGTCATCGCCGGAAACCGTTTTTCCGAGCTGCAAAACCGCACACTCTCTCTCGAAGAGCTTTGTATGCACCCACTTGTCAGCATGGAGTCCGGCACGACGACGCGGCTTTTTTGGGACAATCTCTTTGAGGAACAGGGGCTGGATCTGCGCCCGAGCATCGAAGTTTCTTCCAACGACCTGATCGCCCCGACCGTCTCCCACAATCTGGGAATCGGCTTTGTTCCCTCGGAATTTGCCCGGAACTACCTGCTCAACTACCGCGTGTTCCAGCTTCACCTAAATATCCCTATCCCGAAGCGCCAGATCCTCGTCCTTCAAAACCCGATGCGCCCGCTGACGCCGGCGGCACAGGCATTTCTGGATATGCTGAAACAGCCGGTGCAGGAAAGTATAGGGAATGGACAGCCGGTCTTGTTACACCCATAGGGATTTTCACTAAAAATACCCTGTCGGTCGGATTTTAATGCTCCTGACAGGGTGTTTTTGTTTGTAATCTACAAGCTTCTAACCTCTTCATATAAATGAAAGTGATTTTTTCTAAATTCCAGAAGCCCTTCCCGCTGCATTTTCCCCAGCTCTGCCGACAGCGCCGACCGGTCCACACCCAGATAGTCGGCGAGCTGCTGGCGGTTGAATGGGATATCAAATCTCTCGCTCTCATTTTTTACCGCCTGATCGGAGAGGTACGACAGAAGCCGTCCCCGGATGGATTTCGACGATGTATTGAAGATCCGGCGGGACAGCTGCAAGTTTTTCTGCGCCGAGATTGCAAGCAGGTTGCGGATAAGCTGCGTGTGATGTCCGCAAGAATTGGGACACTGCGACAGCATTTTTCCAACATTTAAAAACAGCACTTCCGTCACCTCCGCTGCAAACACATCGACCAGCAGCTTTTCCCCCGGCACGCACGCATATGTCTCCGCAAAAATCTGTCCTGGTTCTACCCGGTCTAGAATGCTGCGGTTGCCCCACAGATCATCGTTGACAATCATCACACTTCCGTGCATCACCACACCCAGAGATGTGACCGTATTCCCCGCGCGATAAATCATTTCTTCTTTTTCATAACTGCGTTCCTCCGCCCCCAGACAGGACAGCATCTCCCCAATTCCGGATTCGCCCGCGCCTCGAAACAGGGGGCTGCGGCTTAGAAGCTGCATTTCGAAGGAAGTTAAATTCAGGCTGGCGCCCGTTTTATAGTTTGATGCCATATAGATGTTGACCTTTCTGTTTTAACTAAGTGTTCTTATTATATCAGATATTTTTATATTTTTCTGCAATCTGATTTCCCGTTCTTGCACATCCATGCAACTTCTGCGATAATAGAAACATTCCTATATCAAATGAAGCTTTAAACCAGAAGATTTATCGGACAGGATATTTACATAAAGAGGAGACTTTCAAATGATCGAGCCAAACCAGCTTCTTCAGACATATATCCGCCAGTATCAGGCGGCAAGCAAGAAAAAAAGAAAGACCAGTTCCCGCCCCCGCGATCTGAGCGAGCGGACCAACCGGCTGTTTAAAACCCTGAAACGCACCAAACCGACACAGGTCACCAGCCTCTCGCTGGAGGAATGGCACCGCCAGATCAAAAATCTGGCTTATTTTGCGTACCGTTCGCACAACGATTCTGTCACAAAGCTCATTGAAACCAGCCTGCTGCCACAGCTCATCCGCCTGGATGAGGCAATGTTTCTGCCCGCCCAGCGCGATGATATTTCCGTGGATTTTCTGAATTATCTGGAAACAGAATTGGATGGTCAGCTCTGCACGCAGACACTTCTGGAGCTTTACCAGATCTATAAGCGCTACGTCATCCAGTATAAAATCATGGATCTCGTCCCATCCCGCCCAGAGCTGGAATTTCCGGAGACTATGGCGATGAACCGCCGTTTCATTCTCCACATCGGACCGACCAACAGCGGCAAAACATTTCACGCGCTGGAACGCTTAAAAACAGCGAAAAAGGGCACCTACCTCGGTCCACTGCGCCTTCTGGCGCTTGAGGTATATGAAAAAATGCACGACTGCGGCGTTCCCAGCACCATGCTGACCGGTCAGGAGTGTATCGCCGACGATGACAGCCGGATCACAGCTTCGACGATCGAGATGGCAGATTTTTCCGAGGAATACGATATTGCCGTGATTGATGAGGCACAGCTGACCGCCGATCCAGACCGCGGGCATTGCTGGACAAAGGCGATTCTGGGACTGAAAGCTCACGAAATCCATGTCTGCATGAGTCCCGCCGCTGAATCTGCTGTCACACATCTGATCCATCTGTGCGGCGACAGCCTTGCCATCTGCCGGTATCAGCGCAAAACTGCACTCATCTGTGAGGACACGCCATTTTCCTTCCCGGAAAGTGTTCTTCCCGGCGATGCACTCGTCGTATTTTCCAAAAAATCTGTGCTGGATGTGGCGGGCCGTCTGGAAGAAGAAGGTATCAAGGCAAGTGTTATATACGGAAGCCTGCCGCCGGAGATCCGCCGCCGACAGATGCAGCTTTTTACCAGCGGTAAAACCAAGGTGGTCGTCGCCACCGACGCGATCGGCATGGGACTCAACCTGCCTGTCCGGCGTATCGTATTTGTCCAGACCCAGAAATTTGACGGTACCACCCGGCGCGGTCTGACCGTACCGGAGGTCAAGCAGATCGCCGGGCGCGCCGGACGCTTCGGACTCTTTGACACCGGCTACGTCAACGCGATGGGGCAGGAATCCCTTGATTATATCCGGGAACAGCTTACTCAGGAGGAAGAACCAATCGAAAAAGTCAGCCTCGGTTTCCCACAGATTCTCCTCGATCTGGACGAGCCGCTGGACGTTATCATCAAAGTCTGGAAATCCGTTGAGCCGACGCCTCCGTTTGAAAAGGTCAGCGTCGATGAGATTTTAAGCCTTTATGCGCAGGCAGAACGCTACAGAGACGATATCTACGGATTCGATGACAAACGGATTCTCTACCGCATGATCAGCTGTCCGATCGATATCAAGGATCATCAGGTTGTCCTGCAATGGCTGCGCTACTGCAAGGATTATCCGGCGGACAAACGCCTGAAACACCCGGACAAAGGCGCCGGATCCAAGCTGGGGCTGCAGAAATACGAAACGTATTACCGCAAGCTCGACCTCTACTACCAGTTCTCCCACCGTTTTGACAAGATCATCGACGAGGACTGGCTCGAACAGGAACGCAGCCGCACTGAAGGCACGATCATGCAGTATTTGTCCAAGGGCAAAAAAAGCTACATCGCCCGCTGCCAGCGCTGCGGACGGATGCTGCCGGTTGGATATCCGTTTAAGATTTGTGATCCGTGTTTTCATCACAGTTCCATTATCGATTAGCCCCTGATTTTACCGTTTTACGTTCCGGCTGTTCAACACCACCAATGCCATAAAAGAATCTTTATTCTGAGGTGATGATATAATAACGGAAGATGCCATGACGACATAGGGGATACTGTTTCGGGGCAGCGCATGACGTGCTGCCTCTTTTTTCGAAATTTATGCTATAATACAGAAAGAGGGAATCAAATTTTAGGAAAACAAGGAGAATTTCAATATGTATGATGTGTTAATTATCGGCGCCGGTCCCGGCGGTATCTTTTCTGCCTATGAGCTGATGGAACGTAAACCGGATTTAAAGATCGCTGTTTTTGAGGTAGGACATCCGCTGGAGCACCGTAAATGTCCCATTGATGGTGATAAAATCAAGTCCTGTATTCACTGCAAATGCTGCTCCATCATGAGTGGATTCGGCGGAGCCGGTGCATTTTCTGATGGAAAATACAACATTACCAATGATTTCGGCGGCACTCTCTATGAGTATATCGGAAAAAAGACAGCCATTGAACTGATGGAATATGTGGATGGAATCAACCTCCGTTTTGGCGGGGAGGGCACGAAGCTGTATTCCACTGCGGGAACAAAATTCAAGAAAACCTGTATGCAGCACGGCCTGCATCTTCTGGATGCTTCGGTCCGCCATCTGGGTACGGATATTAATTATATTGTTCTGGAGCACCTCTATGATCATCTGAAGAATAAGGTGGATTTCTATTTTGACTGTGCCATCGAAACCGTGGAGAAAACGGAGAAGGGTTACAAGGTTTACAGCGATGATACAACCTTTGAGGGTACGAAATGTATCATTTCCGCCGGCCGAAGCGGCAGTAAGTGGATGCAGAAGGTATGCAAGGACCTGGATATCCATACGAATTCCAACCGTGTCGACCTGGGTGTCCGGGTTGAACTGCCGGCTGAGATCTTTTCGGATCTTACAGATGAACTCTATGAGAGCAAGATCGTGTATCGTACGGAAAAATACGAGGATTACGTGCGCACCTTCTGTATGAATCCCAAGGGAGCTGTGGTAAATGAGAATACCAACGGCATCGTAACGGTAAATGGTCACAGCTACGAGGATCCTGCAAAGCAGACCCATAACACGAACTTTGCCCTTCTGGTAGCGAAACATTTTTCAGAGCCCTTCAAGAATTCCAATGAATATGGAGAGAGTATTGCAAAACTCAGCAACATGCTGGGCGGTGGTGTAATTGTGCAGCGTTTTGGAGACCTGATCCGCGGAAAAAGAAGCACGCAGCAGCGAATCAATGAATCTTTTACGGTTCCAACCCTCAATGCGGCTGCCGGTGATCTGAGCCTGGTTCTCCCAAAACGGATTCTGGACGGTATTATCGAGATGATTTATGCCCTGGATAAGGTGGCACCGGGTACGGCGAATGATGACACTCTTCTCTATGGAGTGGAGGTAAAATTTTACAACATGGAGGTGGAAGTGGATCACAACCTGATGACCTGTCATGATGGACTCTACGTCATCGGTGACGGCAGCGGTATTACCCATTCCCTTTCCCATGCATCTGCCAGCGGTGTCTATGTGGCACGGCAGATCGCGGAGGCAATTTAATAATAAACGGTCAGAAATGTCTATTAAAAATGGATAAGATGCAGCCCCTATCGTCTGCCATCTTATCCATCTCATTTCACTTCTTTCGCTTACCAACATCTCATTCAGATGCATTTTCCCTGATTCCCTCTCAGATCCCCAACTTCCGAAACAACACATACAATTCTTCTGCCTCGTCCATCGAAGGTTTCCATCCATATTGTTTTAAATCGACGCGGTCACCGTCCTCGGTGGAGTCCACCCGTATTCCATCCTGTTCCAGCAGTTTTTTCTGCTGTCCCGGATAGTCGAACGCCGCTGCGCCGCTTAGAAAGCCCTTGGAATTAATCACCCTGAATGCCGGGACATCGCCCAGACGGTTGGTGCGGAGCGCATATCCCACCTGACGGGAATGGCGCGGTGCACCGCACAGGAGCGCGATCTGACCGTAGGTCGTCACGCAGCCGTCCGGAATGCGCCTAAATACTTCTTCCATTCTTCGATAGATGTCCATAATTATTTTCCCAGCACCTCGTCCGCATGGTCAAGTGCTGCCTCGATATTCGAGCAGAAATGATCGCGTCCGACCATATCCACAAATCCTGCTTTCTCCATCACGTGCATCGGCTGCTCGTTGACATGGGACAAAATCAATGTGACGCCGTTCTTCTGGCAGCGCTCATAGAGGGCAACCATCGAATTCATCGCTGTACTGTCAACTGCCGGAACAGCACGCATACGAAGAACCAGGCATTTCGTCTCCTCGCGGGTTTCAATCTGGTTGATGCGGTCTGCTGCACCGAAGAACAGAGGTCCTGTAATCTCATAAACAGCCAGTTCTCTCGGGATCTCCCGCAGACGTGCCTGTTCTTTCATGGCTGCTTCTTCATCTTCTGCAGCTGCCGCTAAGAGCTGTGCCTCTTCCACTGAAAGCTCTTTTCCGGCTTTTTTCGCTTTTCTTACTTCCTGCTCTTTGCGCTTCTGCTCCTCTACTTCTTCGACATAGAGCCAGCTTCTGACGCCCGTCTCATCGCTCATCCGCTTCATAAACAGCAGGCAGGATAACAGCATACCGATCTCGATCGCTACAACCAGATCGAAGATAACGGTTAAGAAGAAGGTCAGCACCAGAACCGCAATATCACTCTTCGGAGCCGTCTTGGTCAGACGGACGAAGGTTCTCCACTGACACATATTGTAGGCAACCATAAACAGGATTGCCGCGATGGTCGGCATCGGGATCCAGCTTGCACACGGCATCAGAACTACCAGTATCAGAAGCAGGACAACCGCATGAACCATGCCTGCAACCGGGGTACGGCCGCCATTTTTGACATTGGCTGCGGTACGCGCGATCGCGCCCGTCGCCGGAATACCGCCAAACAGGGCGGAAATAATATTACCTGCGCCCTGTGCCACCAGCTCCGTGTTGGAACGGTGTTTTCCGCCGATCATGCCGTCCGCTACCACGCAGGAAAGCAGAGACTCAATCGCCGCCAGAACTGCAATCGTAAACGCATCCGACAGGGAACCCTGAATCACATCGTAGCTAAACACCGGCAGACGGAACGCCGGAAGCTTGTTGCTGACCGTGTAAAGGTCGCCGATCGTATTCACATGCAGCGGCAGGAATTTTACCATTAAAATACCTGCAATAACCGCTACCAGCGATCCCGGAATTTTTTCCGTGATCATCGGCATCACAATCAGAATCGCCAGACACACCACGCCGACGATGATCGCGTTCAGGTTGACACTTCCGAATCCAGCTGCGAACGCTTTCAGCTTCTGCATCGTCTCAATCGTCTCCATGCCTGCCGGATAGGTTACGCCAAAGAAATCCTTCAACTGACCGATAACGATCGTCACCGCGATACCGGAAGTAAAGCCGGTCGTGATTGTAAACGGAATAAACTTAATCAGTGAACCAAAATGGCAGAATCCCATGATAACCAGGATGATACCTGCCATGATCGTCGCAACTGCCAGCCCTTCCACGCCGCTCTTCGCCACGATACCTGCCACGATCGTTGCAAATGCCGCCGTTGGACCTGCAATCTGTACCTGGCTGCCCCCTAAAAATGAAATCACAAATCCGGCTGCAATCGCCGTGTAGATACCCTGTTCCGGACCTACCCCCGAAGCCAGCGCCAGCGCGATCGAAAGCGGCAGCGCGATGATCGCTACGATGATACCCGCTACCACATCTGACATCAGCTGTGCGCCGGAATACTTCTTCAATGTTGTAAACAACATTGGACGTATTTTTTCCATACCTCAAACTCTCCCTTTTTCCTTCCCAATTTAAATAAAAAGTAATTGCCAGCCCTAAAAAGAACCGACAATTACCTATTATACAGCAAACTAAGGGTGTGTCCAGTTCTTTCGAAGTTTTAACACAGGAATGCTTCCGACTTGTTACTGGGCACGTATGCGTAAACAGTAACTCAGGCTTCTAGATAAGCAGTTGTTAAATTTCTTGGTTGTGATTTTTTTGTCAAAATGACGGATTTGTAAAATTTCTGTCACAAACTTCCGGCTATTTTTTCGATTGACTTTCCTTTAAAAAAGTCTATAATTCGTACTTGTAAAAAGCATTGAGCAGGACACGATTTCCAATTCTCCACGTTTTCAGAGAGCTGCCGGGCGATGAAAGACAGTAACGCCGATGGAAATTATCCCCTGTGAGCTGATCGGACAAACGCATGCAGGATACCAGTAGTCCGGTTCGGATTCCTACCGTTAAAGAGGAACATATTCAGAATGATGGATATGGCTGAGAGATCGACTTTACAGCCGGTAAAAGAAGTGGTACCGCGGATGCTTATGCCTCCGTCTTCTTGAACTTTTAAAAGTTTCAGGAGGACGGAGGTTTTTTTGTTTCCCCGCTCCCGAAACTCCGGCAAACCGCCGGGACACTAAAAACCATTTGACCTATGGGAATGGAGGCATCTTTATGAACACATTAGTTATCGTAGTTATCGCAGCCTGTTGTCTGGCGGCTGGTTATCTGCTCTACGGCAGATGGCTCGCCCATAAATGGGGCATTGATCCAAACGCCAAAACACCGGCCGTCACAAAAGAAGATGGTCAGGACTATGTTCCGACCGATGGCTGGGTTGTATTTGCCCACCAGTTTTCATCCATCGCCGGTGCCGGTCCTGTCACCGGTGCTATTCAGGCAGCTGTCTTTGGATGGGTTCCGGTCTTTCTCTGGATCATCCTCGGCGGCATCTTCTTCGGCGCTGTTACCGATTTTGGTGCCCTGTACGCCAGCGTTAAAAATGAAGGCAAATCGATGGGACTTCTGATTGAACAGTACATCGGCAAAACCGGTAAAAAGCTGTTCCTTCTGTTCTGCTGGCTCTTTACTTTAATTGTAACCGCCGCATTTGCCGACATGGTTGCCGGTACATTCAATGCATATGAGACGGTAGACGGCGTGACCAGCTTATCCGCCGCCGCAACTGTCAACGGCGCAGCCGGAAGCATTTCCCTTCTGTTCATTGCCTTTGCCGTTGTATTTGGACTGATTCAGAAAAAGGCTCAGTTCCATGGCTGGAAACAGACCTTGCTCGGACTTGTCTGCACGGTAGCTGCTTTCGTCATCGGCATGAACTGCCCGCTCGTTACCACCAAGGCAAACTGGTCCTATATGGTATTCGCTTACATTTTCCTCGCAGCCGTTCTTCCTATGTGGCTTTTGATGGAACCGCGTGACCTGATGACAACCTTTATGTTTGCCGGTATGATTATCGGTGCCGTCGTTGGACTGCTTGTCGCACATCCGGCAATGAACCTGGCGCCTTACACTGGTTTCCACAATGAGAAATCCGGTGACCTGTTCCCGATTTTGTTTGTAACCGTTGCCTGCGGCGCCGTATCCGGTTTCCACAGCCTGGTTTCCTCGGGTACTTCCTCCAAGGCAATCACCAATGAAAAGGATATGCCGAAGGTTGGCTTCGGCGCTATGCTTTTGGAAAGTTTACTGGCTGTCCTGGCTCTGTGCGTTGCCGGTGCTGCCGCTTCCGCTGATGGCACGCCTGCAGCCGGTACTCCGTTTGCTATCTTCTCCTCCGGTGTTGCCGGATTCCTGGAGATGTTCGGTATCCCGGTTTACGCTGCCCAGTGCTTTATGACGATGTGCGTCTCCGCACTTGCCCTGACAAGCCTGGATTCCGTTGCACGTATCGGACGTATGTCCTTCCAGGAGCTGTTCAGTGTCGATGACATGGAACACGCCGAAGGATGGAGAAAACTTCTCTGCAACAAATATTTTGCTACTGTTATCACCTTGGTATGCGGCTACATTTTAACCCAGATTGGCTATTCCAACATCTGGCCGCTGTTTGGCAGCGCCAACCAGCTGTTAAGCGCCCTGGTTCTCATCACCCTGTGCGTCTTCTTACGCGTCACCGGCCGCGAAAACCGCACGCTGCTGGTTCCGCTGGTTGTTATGCTGTGCGTTACCTTCACCGCACTCGTTGAGCGCTGCATCGCACTGGTAAAGGCTTACAATGCCGGAACCGCTGTCTTTATGGTAGAAGGACTGCAGCTTATCATCGCGGTTCTGCTGATGGTTCTGGGTATCATTATTGTGGTTCATTCCGGTAAAGTACTGTTTTCGAAATCGACTGCTTCGAAGACAGAAAACGATAAAAGATCTGAAATGAATAAACCGGCGCATTGCTAATGATTTCATCAAAATTAAATTATAACCCGACTATAGGTGCCAAAAAGGGAGTCTCTCGCTCACGAAAAGAGACTCCCTTTTTTGGTATGTTTAATTCTATTGATAACCACTCTGCTGCTATATAATGCCAACTCTTCACTTCTGAATCTTTCTCACCGCGAATAATTGGCACTTTTGTTACTGTTCACGCATACGTGCCCAGTAACGCACTTTTTTCTATTCTTTCATCTTTTCTCAAATTTCTCTGGTATTTCCCCTGCATTTCGTCTATAATAGGAAGCAAATTTTTCAACCGAGCACAGCGCTGACAGGCGTTGTATCAGACAGGAGGAGACATGGATATTGTATGTTTAGATCTAGAAGGTGTATTAGTGCCGGAAATCTGGATCGCATTTGCTGAAGAAACCGGAATCCCGGAGTTAAAACGCACCACCCGCGATGAGCCGGATTATAACAAACTGATGAATTACCGTTTAAACATCCTGCGCGAGCACGGACTGGGACTCAAGGAAATTCAGGAAACGATCTCTAAAATTGATCCGCTTCCGGGCGCAAGGGAGTTTTTAGACAAATTAAAAGAAATCACTCAGGTAATCATCATCAGCGATACCTTCTCCCAGTTTGCCGGACCTCTGATGAAGAAACTTGGCTATCCGACCATCTTCTGCAACTCTCTGGTTGTCAGCGAAAATGATGAGATTACCGATTTTAAGATGCGCTGTGAGAAATCCAAATATACAACCGTCAAAGCACTCCAGTCCTGCGGCTTCGAGACGATCGCCAGCGGCGACAGCCACAACGACCTCGCCATGATTGAGGCAAGCAAGGCGGGCTTCCTCTTCCGCACGACGGAGGAGATCAAGGCAGAATATCCGCAGATTCCGGCTTATGAGACGTATGATGAGCTGCTAGAAGCGATTAAAAAGGTATTAGCGTAAACATTCCGTATTTTCATAATTGCATATGCAATCGTAAAAGCAGCCCCCGGAATCCACACTCCGGGAGCTGCTTTTCAATCGTTTATCCTCTCAAATGTTCACTGATTATTTTTCAATAAATAACTGTTTTACATCAAATGCCTCGTCGATCATGCCGGATTCATACATGAAATCAGCGGTCTTCTGGAAGCCTTCTTTGTCATCATCTGTGATCTCGGTAGAGAAATCATAGAGATCGTACATGCTTCTGACTGCATCGGTGTCCAGATCCAGCTCATCGGCTACGATCTGCATCGTCTCATCCGGTTTTTCTTCCATGAAATCAGCAATCTCGGTCTGTGCTTCTTCCAGCTTCTCGATGATCTCCGGGTGCTCGTCATAGAATTTCTGTGTCACTGCCACTGCAATGATCGCCTTAATCAGGCCTTCGCCGTCGGCTACCAGGTGGTAACCCTGCTGCCCTGCATTGTAAGCAGTTGCGCCAGCAACCAGAGCCACGTCTACACTGCCGCCGTCCAGACCTGCTTTTGCATCCGGAATCGACATATTGACATAGTTGACGTCGTCAATCGTCATGCCAGCCGTTGCCAGATAGGAAACGAGAAGCTCATGCAGGTTGGTTCCGGTCGGTCCTGCGATTGTCTTTCCTCTCAGGCTTTCCGGCGTCGTCAGGGACTCATCCTTAGAATACATACAGAATGCCTTCGGAGAACGGCTGTACATATTTAATACCTTGATATCCGCTCCATTTGCTGCAGACAGAATCACCGAAGTACCGCCAACCGCATACAAAACCTGCACATCGCCGGAAGCCAGCGCCTGTGTCTGATCTGCCCCGGAGGTCAGCTCCGCATAATCAACCTCAATCCCCATATCGCCAAATGTTTTTTCAAAAATACCCTGATTTTTCTCGATGATCGTCGGCACATTGAGCGGAGAAGTTACATACGTAAAGGTCAGCTTATCCAGATCAGATTCTTTCGCTGTCTCCTCCTCGGCTGCCGCCTCCTCTGCGCTGGTTTCTGCCTCTGCCTGCGTGCTCTCAGCCGCATCTTTTGTACCGGAGCAGCCTGCCAGGGAAGCTGCGGTAAGGCAGAGTGCCATTCCCATTGCCATCCATCGTTTCATCATAATCGTTCCTCCTCTAAATAAAATGTAAATTATTTATAATATCCCTTTTCAGGGTTATCATCTCATCCTCCAAAAGATTCCTCTCTTCCTGCGGCGCCTTGACCTCATAGAGCGCCTTGACCATGCCCTTTTCAATGACCGCAATCTGGCTTCCCAGAATCAGTGCCTCATCGATGCTGTGCGTCACAAACAGAATGCTCACACTGCGCTCCTGCTGGACGCGCAGAAGCTCTTTCTGCATCTGTTCCCTTGTAAAATAGTCAAGCGCGGCAAACGGCTCATCCATCATGATAAAGGTCGGCTCATACGCCAGTGCCCGCGCGATCGCCGCCCGCTGCTGCATTCCGCCGGAGAGCTGTGCCGGATATGCTTTTTCAAATCCAGATAATCCGACCGTGCGGATAACCGCCTCTATTTTCCCCGGATCTGTCTCCTTTTTTGAAAGCCCGAACACCACATTTTCCCAGACGGTCAACCACGGCATGAGGCGCGGTTCCTGAAAGACAAATGCCGTCTTGTGGGCGCTCTCCCAGCGGATCTCTCCGCTGTCCGCCGTCTCCAGTCCTCCGGTCAGCCGCAGAAGCGTCGTTTTCCCGCATCCGCTCTGCCCCAGAATCACGGTAATTCTCCCCGCCGGAAGCGACAGGTTGATCCCGTTTAAAACGGGAATCTCCCGGTTATCCACCCGGTATGTTTTATGAATATCAATCAGTTCAATTCCAGCCATTTTCCCCGGATCCTTTCAGCACAAATCCTATCATCCATCCAAACAGGCAGTCCGTCACATATCCGACTGCCCCGATCGCCAGAATCCCCACGATCACCTTGTCGGTCCGCGACATCTGCTGTGCAAATAAAATCATATGTCCAAGCCCGGTGGACGCCGCCACCATCTCCGCACCGATAATGGCGCGCCAGCTATAGCCAAGCCCGATCCGCATTCCGACCAGAATATCTGCCATCGCATAGGGCAGAATGATGCGGAAAAATTTGCGGCGCTTCGAATAGCCGAACATATCGCCCACTTCCAGAAGTTTCGAATCGCACCCGGTAAATCCCTTCACGATATTTAAGTACATCGGGAAAAAGGACGCCAGCACAATAATCACCGTCTTCGTCGTCTCTCCGATTCCGCACCAGAGAATCAGCAGCGGAATCATGCTGAGCGGCGGGACATTGCGGAAAAACTGCACAATATACTCATAGTAAACGCTGCTGCCCGGAAACAGCGCCCGGAACATTCCCAGCACAAAGGCAAACAGGAACGCAATCGCAAATCCCTTCATGACACGCAGGAAACTGATTGAAATATCCCGCCACAGTTCTCCGGTTTTCACCATTTTTAAAAAGCTCGTCCACACCCGCGCCGGGGACGGCAGCACATACGCACTGACCATCTCCATGCGGCAGACCAAATACCAGATCAGAAATACCGCTCCGATTCCCAGCGCCGGACCGAAGTATTTCTGCCAATTATCCTTGAATTTCTTCGTTTCTTTCATTCTTCCCATTCTTTTGCCGCAATTCATGCATTTTCCGCTTCTTCAAGCGTTTTCCATGAACCGCAGCTTTCTCTCACTCTGTCTGCACGCCATCCCCGTGATGGCATCCATCCTTACAATACAAAAGTTCCAGCAGATCCGCCTGCTTCCAGCTTCCGCTCTCCACATATGCCCGGATTTTCTCCGGACTGCTGACACTCTCTACCTTCGCCGCCTGTCCATCTTTCCGGCAGATTCCCGCAAAATACCCCGGCGGAATCGGGCTGTCTTCGATCGCCCGGACGCGCACCTCACCGCCCGCCAGACGATTCCATGCGATAAACCGCGTATTCTCAAGTCCCAGCGAATTTCCAAGCACCGCAAGACTCTGGCATGGCGTCGTGATGATCTTCTCCCCATCCGCCAGGTCCGGACGCGTGCTTAATTCCCGCGCACAGTGAAGTAAAATCGGCTCGATCGGGGCAACTTTCAGGTTTTCAATTCCAGATTCGTTTTCCGGCTCCTTCTGTATCTCTTCAAGCAGCCGAACCGCTTCCGGACAGCGCGCATCCGCAAGCGTCACACCCGCCCGCAGGCTAGCTTCATATCTTTCCCGGACGATCCGTCCCCAATCGCCCCGGCACTCGACCCGCGTCAGACCATGCCGTTCTAAAAAACGCTTCAGCGAATCTTCCTCACACATCCCGGCAGAAACCGGATTTATCCACAAATACTGCATTGTTTCTCCACTCTATCCAATCAGGCTGCCTAGCTTTCACACCTATGCACCTAGTTTACTTCGTTTTCACGTTCCCTGCAAGTTAGTTTTTTCTAACTTGCTTATCATAGCAAAAAATCGATCTATTGTCCAGTTTTGATTGTAAACTTTTACAATTTTATAAGTTGACACTAGCCGGTAAAAATGATAAAATCGGTTTTAATGATTCCTATTTTCCTACGTCTTTAATATGTTTTTTCCGAACGGATTCCTGTTTTTATTGAATCCTATAAAAAAAATATGCCTTGGCACATCCTCGCGGAGCGTTTTTTGATTGGAAAATGATGGAATTTAGTTACTTCTGTTTACTGCTGGCATACCATCTGCTACATAACTTCAAAAATTTATATACGTTGATTACATAATTCACAAAGGAGATTTTTCTATGAGTACAGCTACTTCTACCCAGACCTCTTCCACCGAATGTCCTTCTACCGAATCCAGCACTACCGCCGCTGATCCAGTTCTGACCCGCGAAGAGGCGATCGCGATCCTAGCGGGTCCGGACAGCGAACTGCCGGAACTTTTAAAACGCGCCGGTGCGCTGCGCCGCAAATATAAGGGGAACCGCGTCAGCATCCACCTCTTAACGAATGCCCGCAGCGGCAACTGTTCCCAGAACTGCGCCTACTGCGCCCAGTCCTGCCGTTCCAAGGCGGATATCGAGACTTACAAATGGGTCGATGACAAGAAACTCTACGATGACAATGAATTTGTCCACGACCATCACCTTGCCCGCCATTGCATCGGTCTGAGCGGTATGGGATTTTCGGACGATGAGATCCGCGAGCTGGCAGACCGCATCCGGGTCATGAAAAAACAGGGAACACATCTTTGCTGTTCCATCGGATTCCTGACCGAAAAACAGGCACTGATGCTCAAGGAAGCTGGGCTTGACCGAATCAACCATAACTTAAACAGCAGTCGTTCCTATTATCACAACATTTGCACCACCCACACCTTTGATCAGCGTGTCAACAATATCAAAATGCTGCAGCGGCTCGGTTTCGAGATCTGCAGCGGCGGTATCATCGGCATGGGCGAAAGCCACGCGGATGTGGTCGATATGTTATTAGAGCTGCGTGAGATCGCACCGCAAGCGCTTCCGATCAATTTCCTGCTTCCGATTCCGGGCACCCCGTTAGAGCACACAGACACCTCCGGTCTTACGACCGAATACTGCCTGAAAGTCCTCTGTCTTGCCCGACTGATGGTTCCACAGACCGATCTGCGCTGTGCAGCGGGACGCGAGGTCTATTTCAAAGGACGCGAGGGGGATCTTTTACGCGTCGTAGACTCCATCTTCGCATCCGGTTACCTGACGGCAGGCGGACAGGGCATCAAAGATACAATTCAGGCGATCGAAAATGCCGGATATACCTATGAGATCGAGTCGGATGACCGTGAGGAATAACGAGACACAGTGAACCTCACATGGCTAAAGTCACGTGCTTCTCAGCCGTTTTAAACGGCAAGAC
>ENA-ORRR01000230-ORRR01000230.1-human-gut-metagenome-genome-assembly--contig:-NODE-230-length-59119-cov-15.1201_pt1 | contig 59119 bp, 101 predicted proteins | sample MGYA00242182_ERZ509148 | MGnify/ENA primary metagenome ERZ509148 (study PRJEB26280, sample SAMEA2338674) | human gut metagenome | biome: human gut; feature: human-associated habitat; material: faeces... | reverse complement strand
CATCCCGGCCGTTTTTTCCTTACTCCTGACCATTCACAATAAACATCGCATCCCCCATGTGAGGATTTCGTCCCAAAATTCCACTTTTGTAACTTACAAACCGCATATCTGTACTCCTTCGCGAAATTCCATACTATTATATCACTCTCAGAGCAGTATCTCAATGCAAACTTTCATTTTTAATTCTTTCCATCTGGCGGTTCAGTTTCCTTTCTACTGTAGGGTTGATATTGCAATGCAAAAATTCTTCCATCTGCCACAACATGATCTGAACATCTGCAATCTCCTCAACGAGGTTGTCATATTCTTTGCAGAAGGCCGGGAATGCTTCATCTGGTTCTTTCGATAATTCGATTTTCCCGCAATCCAGCTGTTTTCTCCAAAACTTATTGATAGCCTGAGTCAACTCTGCCATTTCCTCGATGCACTGGCGGCTCTGTGCGTCATATCCATACCTATCGGCTATTGCTTTAATTTTCTCTTTTGCTGTCACTACTTCTTTTCCCCTTTCTCCATAGCCGCTTCAAGAGCAGCAACAATAGTATCGACTCTCTTTTCTCCGATGCCCTTCACCCGAAGCAACACCTCTCTGATTTCACTCGTAGTCAGTCCTTCGGCAGCTTTCTTTCCATCCTCATATCCAGATTTGTAAATTGACTCGACATACAGTGTCATCTGGCAGTGATCCATCTTCCGGATAAGATTATACTGCTTTCTGTTCAGCATGAATCCTTTAATCTTCCCCATTATCTGTAACCCTCCTCTATTTTCATAAACATCCTAGTGGGTGCATGATACCTTCTTCCATCATCACACTGTATCATAGTCTGTTGCTCACAAGCTGTTGGAAAATACTGCTTTACCACTATTCCAGCAACATTATCCAGGAAACATATAACTCTATCCCCTATCTTTATCTTATTCATAGTAATACCTCTTAATTGAACGGTAATTCTTCATCACTGTCGTCCGGTATATTCATAAAACCATCCCCGACTGAAGAATTATTACTTCCGCTTCCGGAATATCCTCCTCCCATACCTTCGCTGGCAGCCTTACTCTCAGCAAACTCCTGCTCCTCAATAACAACATCCGTGGTGTAAACCTTCTGACCGTCCTTGTTTGTATAACTTCCGGTCTGGATTCTTCCGGTTATCAACACTTTTATTCCCTTGTGGAAATACTTTTCAGCAAATTCTGCTGCTCTGCCGAAAGCTACGCAGCTGATAAAGTCTGCATCCTGCTCTCCTTCACGTTTGAAACGGCGATCTACTGCCAAACTGTACCGAGCAACAGCAGTCCCATTCTCATTCTGTGCATATCTCACCTCCGGATTTCTTGTAAGCCTTCCCATCAAAATAACTTTATTCATCTTCTTCCTCCTTCGATAATCTGTCGATATTCACTGTCGGGCAATAATGCCAGGTCATAATAAGAACCGTAGCCCATGTCAGCCCATAAGCCCATCTTCCGATGTCTCCTTTAATCAAAATCGTCAATCCGCATACGAACCAAGGCAAACAATTCCAATGAGTATCAAATATTTTCTTGAGCTTCTTTCGCATCTCCCTATCTCCATATGGCTGTGTGTTTCTCTTCCTAAACTTTATATTCTTTAGGGCACCTTTCGTCCTTATCCTTATACCGCAAAAACGGTTTTACCCAAGATTTCTTCCCATTTTTGCTTGTCCGGAAGAAACCTTTGACAGCTACTTCTCTGTCTGGCTTGGTATAACTCCTTTTCTTTCCAGACAGCCGTAAGCTACTCTTCTCAAAATCTGTCACAACATAGGTTTTCCTAACCAATGGCAACGGTTGGCTTGGTGACTTCCGAAGCCTTTTGGCTTCATGCTTCGTTCTGGTTTTATTTTGACTTTCATCTACTACAACCACATCCTTGCAATACGCCGATAGTTTCATCAGAGAATGATACTTTATAGACTCTTTTCTGTCTGTCCGATCATATATCAAGGCCATCTGCATTATCTTCCGTTTCTGTGCTGAAATATGAGCCGGATACCTGTAATTACTATGCTTGTAAGTATTCGGGTCATAGTCATATGTAAACGCTGGAATCCGAACTCCCTGCGGGTACACCGCCAATTCGACAACATCTCCTTTGCTTTCAAATGTCACTTCCAGGCCTTCTTCTTTCAGAACGATGCAGCCACTTTCCATCGGAGCACGAAATTCTTCTTTATCGATCCATTCCTTGTTATCTTGATACCATCGGATAACTTTTTCCATCTTCTCATTCGTTTCAACTATGATTCTGTCGCAGTCTTCTTTCCTCATAGCCACTGCCTCCTAAAAACTAAATCCCATGCCGTCTTCGACATCGGAAATTTCTTTCTCCAGATGCTTTCTGTAAACTTCTTCATTCTCAGAAAACCAAACGCTGGTATCTAGGCAGTTGCAAAACCAGTCAATATCTTCTTCTGGATTGAGGCTTTCCAGTGCTTCCAGCTTCTCTTCGAGCCTCTCATATTCCCCTGTATCTTCTTCATCCTCAGCTTCTTCCATTGACCGTCTCGTGTCTTCAATGACATCTTTCAGCTTTTCTGCGAGTTCACTTTGTCCTTTTCTGAAAATTTCGCCGGTGATTGCATTCAGCGTAGGTTTCACCCCTTCACTAATCAAATCATCCACATTTTCTCCAAGGTCATATCCGACATCATCCAGGATGCCAAGGTCTAAACTGCCGCACTCCAGCAGAAACATCAATAAACCATCTGTGCCGCTCATGCTTCGCACCTCCTTCCACATTTCTCATTCCAGTAATCATCAAACTGGAAGTGGCAATCATACATCAGTCTTCCGTCCGTTTCAGAATGGAAGGTAGGAGCTTGCCAACTCACGCTCCAGCCTTTCTTCTGATAAAACTCCTCTACCACCTTTGTTGTCAGTGGAGTAACATATATGTAGAGGTCTGACTCGTGGTTAAACATCTGCTCTCTTGGGTATCCGGCTTCCAGTAATTCCTGCATCAGTGTCTTCTCAGCCATTGGCAGCCACCTCTGTTTCCGGATCATGCCACTGTAAACCACGCTTTCTGTATGCCGGTATCCAGTGAGCTTCGTAGAAATCATATCCAGCTCCATCAATGCCGAAGAAGTATCCCCATTCGTCATTCTCATAAATCCGGAAGCCGCACTCGGACATAATCTTTATGCCTTCTCCGTCACTGAGCCACCAATCATCACAACTATCACCAAAGGACCACATCATTCCCCACATCGGCAAGTTGTCATCATATTCAACTTCCATATCATCAGCTTCCAGTTCGATAACAATTCCGCCATCCAACTCGACCAAGTACGAGCAAAATTCACCATCTCTAATCTCGATGATTTTCCCTTCGCACTCTCCGGTTTCAAACTCCTTACCATCGACATCCACGTCCGGCATATTAGTTACATATACCCTGCTGCATTCAGCCGGCATTGTTACTTCATGCCAGTCATCCGGCTTTGCTCCAATAAGCGTTGCAATCATCCCATTGGGAAAAGAATTGAACTCCTGCACCCATCTATGAGCCGCTTCTGAAACTGTCATTCCTTTTTCCAACATCTACACCACCTCCTCAATTTTCTCTCTATGCTTTGTCATGCGGACTTCGCACTTTCCATACGCCTCCAGATTCTGTTTGTACTCTCGAAGTGACCTTCTGGCATCTTCTCTTGTGTACTCGTTGTTTTCAACTTCCCATCCGTATCCGTAATTAGTTTCAATATCCCAACGATCTCTAGTCTTTCTCTGGTATGCCATCTACACCGCCTCCTTCTTTACGAGACTGGCACCATCAACGATGTTCTGTAATTCACTGGCAGTCAACCCACAGAAGTTGTCCATATCCAGCATATCTTTTGTAATTCCTTTCTCCGCCAGCTGGTTTTGAAAATATTCCATACTTTCTTCATAATCAGGTTCGTACATCTCTATTCCCCCTACACATCAGCAATTCTTCTTGCTATGTTCTTTATCTCTGAATCCATCTCCAAGTTCTTCATAACAGCTTCAAACTTCTCCAGCGTTTCTGCTTTCATATACTCTCTATTGACAATCACGATTGCATCTTCGAGCTGCAAATCTCCTTCCGCCAGCATTTCCTCACGAAATTTGAGTGTATCCATCTTCCCCTGAAGCTTTCTTCTTTCTTTGTCAATCTCAGACATCTTTTGGGCTACTGGAACCATCCCTTTAATTATTGATATTCCAAAATTTATGTAGAGATCTGCCATTTGCTTCTTTCCAGTTGTGTTACTAATTGCAGGATGCCAAGTATAGACAAGCTCAATTACCTTGTAATCCTCTTTCTTAACAGTTTTTCCTACCAACTTTTCAAATTCTTCTATCATCATATCGTATTGCCTCCATTGCGTTTTTTATCGTAGGCGTATCGTAACAACACCTCCACCGTTGTCAATAGAAAAACTAATATTTTTTGAGAAATTTTTACGCATTATGCAACTCACCATTTGCATCAACCGACGACTCTCCCCTCAGCCATTTCATGCACTCCTCATAAGACTCAAAGTCCGCAGTCCAGGCTTCTCCACTCTCATTGTCAATCCCGGTGTAAATACCTTCTGCCAATGTATAGAACTTCCCAGTAGGAACCCTCGTATCGATCACCTGGTTTGCATACTCATGGCACACTCTCTGGATTCCGTCATTTTCAACAATCTCCATTCGGTATCCAGCGTGCTCCAAAATATCTATAAACCTTTTCACTTTCATGTCTTCTTGTCGATTAAGCTGCTGATTAAGTCCTCTGGAATCTATCTCCCCTTTGGAATTTTTTTCTCCCATTCTGGCAGCCAGCTGTCTTTGAGATATTCCCTTCTCCTCCAAGCATTTCAACACAATCTCTGATGCCTTTTCTCTCACTCTTCTTTTCCTCCAATCCAAATTCTTCGCTATCATCCTATTCCTGCGGCATCTCGTAAATCTTCGGCAAAACCCAAAAAGCTTCCGGAACATCAACAGAACCTCTCAGTATTGCCGGTCCTCCTGGGCGGTGAAGGTATTCTCCGTACTTTTGCCAGATTTCTCTAATAACCTCTTTCGCCCGGTCTTCGGTGGCATAATCACCAATACCAAAGCAATCATGTTCCTCGTTGCCGCTCCATGCCAGAATCCGGTACTTATTCTCAACCTCTTTCCCTTTCTGCCAGTCACCTATGTTACATATCGTGAGAGCGATAATCTTTTCGAGGTTTACCATCTTATCTCCGCTCTGTCCTAAAATCTGCATATCATCTCACTCCTTCGATTATTGCTACTAATTCGTCTTCCATTAACGGAAGTGAATCTCTGTAAATTTTTTCAAGACTTCTCTCAACTTTTACAAGCCGCTTTCCATCACTGTACTGGTACTTAAACAGATGTAGAGTAAAACTCCTATTTGCTTTCTTGAACCTTCTGTATCTGTTCTCCCTCGGATATACTATTTTTTTAGTGTACTTTTCAGCGAAATGTCCTTTTTCATTTACCATCAATGGCTCAAAAACTTTCCCATCAACCATAACAGGATACCAAGTGTATTGCGTCTTCGCCCATGCTTCAATCTCGTAATACTCATATTCCTTTTCTCTGGAATAATAATCGTCAAGCATCTTCTGGAAAGCAGTTTTATTGATGTTGAGAGAGCGGTACACATAGCATTTCTGCAAATCTCCTAGTGTTCCGGCACCTATATCAACAAACTCACCGTGCTCCGGATAACACCCGTTATCCCACCAGTAATCTTTTATTTTCTGAACGCTTCCATCTTTCATCGTCAACGATAATTCTCTGCCAGCAAAAGCTCCGCTATATCCTCTGCGAAGGAAGTGACTAAAAACCACATCTCCGTCGCTATCTGTCGCAGAACCAATGTAATGTGCTCCAAATTTCTCATAGGTGATTTCTGGAATTTCGTCAAACATACAGTAGTAATGCACATTTCTGTATTTGCGAATAACGCACATCTTCAGAATCTTCATTTTCTCATACCTCCTACATTTCAAACAAATCAAACAAAGACAACTGCCCCTGCGGTAGCACCTTCTCCGCTCCAAGGATGGCTTCCATCCGCTTCCGGCAATCCAAAAATGATTCCTGATAAAGTTCCGGATTTTCATGCCTCCTCATTTCAACAAGCCTGCCTCCGTTGATGGAATCTTTAAGCCCGGTAACATATCTCAAAATATTCAAAACACGGGTCTCATCCTTCTGTTTTTCGGTAAGCCGGTGCAAGTTATCCTTCAGATACTGGTAATTTACATCGCCGATATAAACTTCCAGACTGTGGGCTGCGTGTTCTTTGATTTCATCCGCCCTTGCCATATACAATCTATCTACCACGGGTGGAAGTTCCATGCGGTACTCCGGAGGGTACTGCTCCGGCAGCAGCTCCTCCTCGCACCTTCTCTTGTAATAAATGATGTGGTTTCTAACCAGTTCCAGATTCACCCCATCTTCCCAAAGCGGATCTCCAGCACCATTCTGGTAAATATAATTCCATCTTGCGAAAGAATCTCGGATATTCTTTCCAAGTTCCTCCGCTCTCTTATTTCTTGCCACACAGTTCACCTCCTTCCGATCCGCTCCAAGCATGATGAAGCATCCGAGTTACGTCCATTGATATGACGGCGTATTCTTTATTTAACGCCTCTAGGAGCCTTTTTATCATCCTCAATGGAGATTTTATTGCTTCTCCTCTTATCCGTTGCAATACAGCCCTTTTACAGATACGACCTCCCGTACCTCCTTCTAAACTCTTTCCGGGCAATCCTGCTTTCCAAATCCTGAGCTTCTTTATCTCCATCCTTATCATGGATGGTATCCTTCAGGATCCAATTACGTTCCCATATCGCCTGCCCCAGCATCTTTGATAATTTTTCAGCCATCGGATTTTCATGCACTCTTTCGATCAGTTTTCCGAGATTGTGGCAGTTATTGCAAGCTGGAACGACCAGCCCGTCCTCATCCGCCTTTTCTTTATGTGCTATCCCGAATATCAGATGATGCTCGCACTCCGCTGGCCTACCGCAGAATACGCAAATCTCACTATGCTCTGTCACCTTGCTTTTGTTCTTATCCATACACTACCTCACCAAACAATGCGTACTGGATGATTGCGTCACACACAATCGCATCTGCATTGCAGAAATCAATCTCCAAATGCCCATCAACCATATCCAGGCAGTTACATCCAACCGGATTCTGTGCGTACAACTTAATTCCATTCAGCAGTTTCTCCGAATCCAGAGTGTAGACTTCATCTTCCTCTTGATCATACAACTTCAGCTGACCTCCTCTTGCAATCTGCTCGGATGCGTACTCCCCAAGATAATCTCCGACTACCTCAGCTTTTCTGCACCAGTAATTGATGCCTCCCTCAAGTGCTCCGCACATGATATCATCAACATCTTCCTGAGATACAACAATCTCCATTTCAACTTTTAATTTTACCTTTTCCATCTACTCCTCCTCGAAAATTTCTCTCGCTTTATCTGCCAGCATTTCATTTCTATCAGACTTTTGCCTTTTTCTTTTCTTTGTTATATACTTCCGTCATGGCTCTATCCAATTCTAACGGTGTAATGCCTGAAGGAAATGAAAGCCTACAAGCATTATCAAAAAACATCTTATCATTGTTATAAACACCTCTTAAATGAGGATACTGCTTTACATAGGCGTCTTTTACTTTTTGGACAGTTTTTCTTATATTTGTTTCGCCGCTCATTTCAATGATTTCAGCATCATGTAAAACGCATATCGCTTTCTCCCAAATTTGCTGTGCTTCATCCCTACAATTTGCTGCTGCGATTGTCATAGCCTTTTCAAGCTTATCTACATCTACCAACTTCATGTTTACCTCCATCTTTTCCCACAATCAGAACTCAGTCTTCTACTCTGGCTTCCTTCAACTTTTTAGCTATCTTAATTTCCCCAGTGTCACGGTTATATAAATAGACTTCATAGCTTAAAATTTCATCTGGGGCAACCTCAGTATCATTCACTTCCTTAACCATCTGTCTAAAATCTTCTGCTCCTCCTTGGCTTACTGGAATTGCAAGCAGCTCATGGATACTTGAAGGTAAGATGAATAAATTATCATTAACCTTGTCTGCGACCTTTGCCAGTTCATCCTTGAAGAGAAGAATATTTGCACCGTTAATCTTTCTTTCATTTGTGAGAACAAACATCTGTGTACCTTCTGGCATTGCTTCTGCTGTTTCATCCGGCATTCCCGTCATCTCAGCCATCACTTCCTGCATTGTCTTAATAATAAATCCAACGTTCTTTGTGTTGCGAGCAGCCGCTTCATCAAGTTCTTTCAAAGTGATTCCGGTAATTCTCATCATTTCATTCTGTACGACATAGCTCGCAATCCCTTCTGTATCACCACTAATAACTACCATGTAGATAACTGCAAGGTCTAAAATCTTCTTATTGGGACATATCTGTAGCTTCTCTGCATTTTTCTCTGCATTGACTAACTTGTACTCGACATGATCCAGAATGTACTCCTTCTTTGTAAACTCCCCTGTCTCAGATATTAAATCCAGATTTTTAGACTCCTCGTATGTATCAAATATTTTCTGTGCTACCTCCATAACTGTCATTTCATCCCTCTCAATCTTCTCAATATAGCTTTCCACATAAATTGTAGGTGCAGCAACATCACCTGGTCCTCTAACAATTACCGCCTGAAATTCAACTCCATTGTTCTTCTTGATCTGTTTTTCAACAACCTCATATCCTGATCCTGCGATCAGCTTTACTCCATCAACCAATTCTCTTACGATTTCTTTTCTCATAACTTTCCTCCATCTATTTTTCTCCAACCATAATGCCAAGAGACATTGAACTAAATACCAGCAGGAATACCGCTGATACAACTTTTCCGGTGATTACAAAAGCAGCCAGACTTATCAAAGCAAGCAGTCTAATCACCATCTTCAAAATTCTCATTTACAACCACCTCCTTCTGTGGTATGCTTTTCGAATGAGAGGAGGGTATGGACTCCTCCTCCCCGGACTGATGTTAGCCTAGTAAACTGCCAGCAATGGCAATTACCGCAACTGCAATTTCAAGTATGACAAGCAACCAACACGCTACTTGATATGCACGGCTTTCATTGGTCCTTTTTTCAAGCTGTTCTACCTTCGCTTCCAGTTCTTTCACCTTCCGCTCCAGCTTCTTCAACTTCTTCCAGTTCCCAACGGCTATATACCTCCTATCCGCAATCTATTGTGGGATTTTTGATTGCGAGCGTACGATAGCACCTGCGTACCTGGTGTCAATAGAAAAACTGAAGTTTTTAGAAATTTCCTGACCACTTCTCCGATGGAGCAACTGGCTATAATTTCAGTGCCTGTCGGTAACTGTAACAACTATCTCCTACAATGATGAAGTCAATCAAATCTATTCCTATCAACGCTCCAGCTTCCTTCAACTTTTCAGCAATCTTATCATCCTCTTCACTAGGAGCAGGGTCACCGGATGGATGATTGTGTGCTACCATCACATACACAGATCCAACCAGCAGGGCCTTCTGATACACCTCTCTTGGTGATACCAAAGATGCATTCACTGTTCCGTGAGATACTTCAAACACTGCTATCGATTTCATTCTCGCATTGAAGCAAATTTCATACAGATACTCTTCTGTCTCCTTGTGGAGCCGGAACACCGACTTCATCATCTTTTCAACCTTATCCGGAGAATTCAAGATCATTTCATCCCATTCATATGCTTCTTCCTTAACAACTTCCGGCAATCCAGAATCTCCAAATCTGGTCTTGTATTTTACTATCTCCACTTCTTCAACTCCTCCCAATAACTTCAAGAAGGCTTATCGCCAACCAGAACCGCTCGCCTTCCAGCTCCAGTTTTACTATGTGCCTTCCGGGCTGAATCACTGTTGCCAGCGGTCCGATGTCTGGAATCTTCACTTTATCTCCTGCTCTCATGCCATTTTCGCCTCCTCTACAAATTTCTTTGCTTCCTCCGGATCATCGAACCAATCATTGTAGACATCTTTCCGACTCAAACTCCGGAAGCTGCTTTCTGGTTTGCTCTCAGCTTGCACCACACTCGTTATGGCTACCAGTACCTTCCCTTTGTCATCAACCGAAGTAGTCACGCAATAATAGGTCTTCATACCGCCAAGAACCAGATCACAGGCATCTGCTTCCTCTTTTGTGAGTACCTCTCTATACTCCAAGCATCCCCAAGCTTCTCTGCCAATCTCCTTGCAGAATGTCTTGGTATCAAAATTCTCAATCTTTTCAACCAGCTCTTTCTTTGGAAAGCCACCCGGAAGAACTGGACGCATTATGCTGTAATATCTAAACATTTTTGCACCTCCTAATATTCAAATCTCCTTGGGCTGGTAGGAATCGCCCGAATCTTTGTGTTCTCGCTTTTTCCTCGGCACTTGGTTTCTTTGCAGAACTTTCTGCATTCTCGGATAGCTTCATCGGCTGTTTTGTATACATATCCACTCTGCAGTTTTCCGTATTCATCTTCCAGCTCCCACTCAAACCCCTTTTTATCGCTGCCTGTCATTCCCCAGCCATAACTTCTTCTCGACTCCATATCATCAACCCTCCTGTCTAAATGCAAACTTCCATATCTTGCATGGATCAAGTAATCCTTCTGTGTATCCAGTCATGTAAAGCTCTCTGGCTTCCCCTCTGATTGCTTCAACCGTCTCATTGCTACATCCATGAGTTTCTGCTCTCCGGGCAAGCCGAAACAACTTAGTTGCTTCCTGCTCTGCAATTTCTACCAGCTGCTCTCGAATCTTTCTCAGTTTCTTTACCTCGTACACGCTTACTGTCATCTCGCTGCCTCCTTTTTTACGCGTCAACGCCTACCCGATGGATGCAATACAATCTGTTTCTGAATGCCACAAACTTATGTGAAATCGTAAAGTGCTGTCCAGTGCAATCATACTGTGAAGGATAGGCAATTCTTCTAATTTCTCTGTCGAACCAAGCTTCCATACATCTAACTTCTTCTCTGGGAACCGGAATCAGTTCTGTGTATCCATCGTAGTCTCCGAAAATTTCTGTCTTTTCATCCGCTTTCATTTGCTTATGTAAATATCTGCGAATTTCTTTCTTGATTTCCCTAATTTTCTCCGGCTCCTTAACAAACGCTAGGATGTTATATGCAATTTCCAGCGAATCTTTATCTCTCACAAATGCTTTCACGTTTGCACCTCCTAAATTCTAAACAGATCCACATGGGAATTTCTGAATATACTGGTTTCTCCGTTCTCGAAGTAGAGAACCAGATACTCGTGGTTTTCATCAATGCCGGCTGCATCTGTACTACTCTCAATCTCATCTAATGTTGCCGGATCGGACACAACATCAAATCCTTTAACTCCGTCATATTCAACTTCTGCCACCTTCTCGCTGAATGGGCTGTATTTAACTTCGTCATAAACTTTAACCATAACCTTCATGTCACCAGCTCCTTTCAGTAGTTCAACTGATTTATTTATCTTAGACGCATCGTAACTGGAAAATTCGAGTTTGTCAATAGATTTACTGAAATAGTTTTGGAATATTCGAGTTTTATCCACCGACTTCTCCACACTATCCACACACATATATTTTTTATTATTGATTACGGTTACGGTGACGGTATGGTCAAGGACGTTTTGCGTGACTGTCACACGGACTGTCCGGCGGACTGTCACAAGGACAACAGAAAATCGGGGATATATTATAATAAGAAGAAAGTCATTCAGAACAGGTCGGAGAAATTACTGATGCCAAATCGGACAGAATGTGGTACAATTCCCATGTCTGATCCATTTCAAAAGGACATTTTCTGGACGAATGGCGTGACAGTCCCTGGATTGTCACACGGACTGTCCCAGGACAAAAGATTTTTCAAGAATATTGCATTTCAGAATTGCGTATGCTATAATGCCAGTAGGCAAAAGGTAATGATAAGTCCATCCGGACAAAGAACGAAGCCCCCGACCGTGCTGCAACACAGTCGAGGGCTTCTTCTTTTCTTTTTACGGTGGCAAAGCACCCACCAGGCTATTTGTTGTCCTTATGATCGCCGTCTAACCATTTAATGATGTAGTGGCAGGCTACATCAGCCGCAACAGCGACTAAAAAGGTAATGATAACTTCCATCCCAACACCTCCTCCCGTTGCCAGGTGTAGGTAGGACAACATCGAAATTATATCACAGCTTTTTCGACTCTGCCACATCTTTTTTGACAACAGCTCCGGACTCTGCCTCTTGGAGCTTCTTATTTGCCTTTTTCCGCCAATGTCTTTCATGTAGGTATAAAGTATTAAAGAAATTTTTTTTGAACAGAATCCGGATTTTTGCCTAAAACAACAATCTCGTTTTTGTCGAAATTTAATATTGACACCAGCTCCATTTATGAACAATAAAAAAAAGAGCCTCCCCGAAGCAATTTACAACGGAGAAGCTCATTTATCTTATGAATCTTCATTGATGAAATCTGTGCAGACAAGTTCCCGGTACGCCTCCTCAAAGACTTCCTTTGGACTCCATGAGATGTAGCCGTCCGGATATTTCACAATGTACCCTTCCTGATCTTTCGCGCCAGACTGCTGGGAGATTTTCTTCTGAAAGTCAACCGGGCATCCGCACTTCATTGCCTGGGCTTCAGCCATCGTTCCGGGCATTGCTTTTACAATCTTTACTCCTATGTAATTCTTCATAATCAATCCTCCATATCATACTTATTCAGCTAATCCTGGCCATCTCAGCGCCCCATCCTGATCCGGAGTAAGCGTCACCGGCTCTGTAATCATCCGGCCCTCAGTATCCATGATGTACCACTTACCGTCTATGGTCTGCTGGCCTGTTACCATAGCACCGTCTGCTCCCAGGTAGTACCAATGATCCTTGTACTTGTACCATGTATCATGTACCATCATGCCGGAGCCGTCGAACCAGTACCACTTGCCCTCATGCCAGTACCAATCGTTGCATACTGGCTGACCGTTGCCAAGATAATACCGCCAGCCGCCATCTTCCTGCTGCCAGCCGGCTTTTTTCTGCGGTTCGGTCAACGCTGCTTTGAAGTCTGTCCATAACTGCGGCTGATCCAGCATCTTACGGGGGCAGTGCTTGCGCTTGGCATCGTAGTGCCGGATCACATGATCGGCATCAATCTCCAACTCTGCCATGATCTGGCGTACAAGCTCTATACAATTAGCACGGGCCTGATCGTAATCAGAGTCCGGATTGACGCAGATCTCGATGTTAATGCTGTTGGTGTTGGTTACTCCCGGCACCAGAGGCGTACCGTACTGCCTACCTACTGCATAAGCCCCGTCGCTGTAATCTAAGGTCTGCACTGCCACCGTATCGTCTACATACCAATGTACAGACGTGGACAGGTTGCCGTTTCGATGGGCTTCGGAGTGTTTAAGGGCACCTGCGCCCATCTTGTAGTTGTCCGTCTCGTGGATCACGATCCATGCTGGGCGGTTTTGACCTGCATAACAATTTATCTGCTTAATCTCTTTTCGTATCTCCATCCCTTATTCTCCCTTAATCACCTGATCCGGTGTTTTCGTGCCGGATATTACAGCCTCCGCATCTTCTTTACTGATCTCCTTCCATAGTCCTTCCGTTCCCATGCTACCCGGCATCCAGGTATTCTGTCCCTGATGTGCACTAATGTAATATTTCTGATCGACTGTAACTACAGCTCCATATTGGTACTGATCACTGATGCCGTCCCAAGGCTCCCAGACAGGAATTTCTACGCCTGTAGGTGGTTCCGGTGTCACACCGCCATTTTCCAACTTGGTCAAACGCTCATCCAGAGATTCATATTTTGCAAGTAACTGCTTGTACAATTCTATCTGTTCTGGTGCTTCTGATTCTGGTTTAACATACTGTTTCATGATAGCGATTAACTCATTTCTTTCATCTTCAGTCAAATCTCCCTGTACCCAGAGAGTATCAATTTTAGTCTGCATATCAGATAATCTAAAATCACCTGATATAATAACATTTTTTACAATATCGTACATTATGTACCTCCTATCATGGCGGCACTGATAGCCGCTAACTTATTATCTATATAGGTTTTGGTGTCTGCGGTGTAGGTTAATTCCATGGTACAGCCGCCGTTGTTGGTGATTTCGGTAGTGCCCGCATACATGGTGAGGGCGTTGAGCTGGGCCTGTTCGGATGCAGCAAGGGGGATGTACTCGGGTGCGGAAGCCTGTGCAATGATTATAATGTCATTGGATTCAAGCCACTGCCTTCCTTCCTCATCCGTTGTAATCCCATCTATTTTGAGATAAGCGTTTCCGTATATGATTCGAAATTCTCCGTTTTTAAGCGTGGACACACTTTGAGTTGAATAAATAAATTTATCGCTTACGGCATCGTTTTGTTCATCCATAGCCCCAAGTGTTGAAATTTTTATCATCATAGAACCTGAATTATGCATCCCCACGAAGTTTTTCTTTATCTCCGCTCCTGACAAGACCTTGCTCTGATACACCCAGCACCACACACCGTCGATCTTTTCCAATCTATCCCACTTGGTAAATGGTCTGGGCGGTGTTAAAGTGATGGACTGCTGCTCTGTGCCGCCTTTGATGGTAATGGTGATGGGCTGGTCAGTTATCTCGATGGGCTGTTCCCAGTCAGGTGAGGGGGAAGGGAAGCTGCCGGAATAGGGTTCAAAAATCTTTACATCACCAATGGCAAGCATGTACTCTAACCCTTCCTTTTTAGTAAGTAGGTTATAAAACCCTTTAACATCCTTATTCCCTATAGAACGACAAACTCTGGTTTGTCCTTTATCAATAGAAAACCAAACGTTTTCATTTTCCATTCCGATGAATTTAATATTACCGCCCTCCGACAATTGCCCATTTGTCATTAATGTAACAACAGTGCCAGCTTTCAATGGTAACTCATGATATACATTATGATCGTTAGGTTTTAACAGATTCTTCCCTGTCGTCTTCATCTGTTCTGTCTTACCGGTCATGGAAAACTCCTCTACCGGCAGTGGTGAGCTATCGGCTATTGTTAAATGCCCCCCCCCCACTGGTTTTTTGACTAATCAATGCCGACTGGATGTTGACCAACTTGGCACTTAAACGCTGTTCCAGATTCTGAATGTAAGCCTTGGTATCAGCCACATAGGTTGCTTCCATCTCTGCCCCGGCATCGTTTGTGATAACGGTGGTCGGGTAGTTGGTGTGTGTCTTTTTATACTCTGTAATTTCCTCTGGAGTTAAATCTTTTTCTATCGGACTATCAATCAGAATTAAAAAGGCAAAATTATTGCTAGTAATATAATTTCTAATTTCATCTAAATCCCCACTTGGAACGAGGGATTTCTTTAAGCCAAAAACAATAATACCATTGCCAGGAGCATATGTTATTTCGTGTCCGTTTATATTTGAGTTTGGTTTAACAAATGCAAGTTTATCGCATAAGACACCATTACCAAATTTGCCAACAAAATCCTTAGTACACCCATTATATTCAATACCATAATACTCGCTATTTATCTGTCTGGAGTTAGTGATAGAAGTAATGTTTTTTGATTTAAGAATATGTTCTTCGATTCTCTGCACATACTTCCCGCGCCCCAAGTCAATCTCATCACAAATCCATTGCTGACCGTCTGCGTCTGTGTAATTGCCGTCTTTAGATACTGGGATTCCAGGGAGACCGTTAGGAGTTTGAAGGGTGAGGGATTGAGGAATGCGTGGTGGCTCGTAGGGTGATGCTGTTAAACCTCTATTTAACATAACCTTAATGCCATTCATATTATATATTTTTCCCTCTGTTACACCAAAAGCAATTTTTGTAACCTCACCATTAACTATATTTTGTGGTTTTAGTGTACTAATAACTGTTTTATAATCATTATTAATTAAGTAACATCCTACATCGTTGCTTGTTGATAAGGCATAGTCACCATTCAAAACAAACGGCGGATTTACTTCCGAAATGGTCCAACCCGTTTCTGTTGCTGTCCCAACCAGCGATATTTCTCCATTTCTGCAAGTAACTTCCACCCCTCTGCTTCCGCCACGGCCATCTTGTAATTGTAGCAGGTTCTTCCCTCTCACCTCCACCGTAATGTTCCCACTCTCCCCAGCACTCACTATCGGTATCGGTGCTTCTGGTGTCGGTGTCCCGTCCTGCGTACTCTTCCCAAACACCCTCAGCCCCCGGAACGGTCGGCCCTCGGTGGCATCATCAGCAATAATAGTAGAGTCCGAAACCGTGCTATGGATTGCCGGTGCCAAATCGGTCATCCCTTCCGCCAGACCGGCTATATCAGTCTTATTCTGGCTGATCTGCTCCCTATCCGCTATAATCCCAGCAGCCGCATCCTCAACCCTCTTGGTCTGTGTATCGCCCTCCGTGGTGACTGCCTCCACTGCTGTAGTCTTGGCCTCAGTAACCTCACTGACCGCCTGTGTGCCTGCCTCCTGTACCGCTGTGGTCTGCTTTTGCCCCTCGGCCTTAACATCCCCCACAGCTGTGCTCTGAGCCTGCCCTATGGCTGTAAGCGCGTCTTGGGAGGTCTGTCCAAACTGCGCAGCGGTCTGCTCTACCGCCTGACGGTCTGCCGCCACGTCTTCCCTCATCTGGCTAACTGCCTGTTTATCTTCGGTCACTGCCTGACGGTCTGCCCTTGTCTCCTCAGCGTACTGTCTTGCCCCATCCTCAGCCGCCTCAGCGCCCGTCTGTGCCTGTACTGCGGCTGTCTCTGATAACTTGGCCGCCTGTGCTGATAACGCCGCATCTGAGGCCGCCTGCTGCACCTGAGAGAGCATACCGGCTACTGCCTGCTTATCCTGTGCCACGGTATCGGCGTTGGTCTCTACCTGCTCTGCAAGACCCTCTGTAGCTTGCAGATGCTCCGCTGTCTGGGTGGCTGCTGCCTTGGCATCATCCGCAGCGGCTGCGGCCTTATCACCAGCCTCTTCTGCCCGTTTGGCGGCGTCATTCACGGCCTCGATCGCCTCGTGAAAAATCTCCCCATCTCCCGGTGCCTCAAAGGCTTCCGGCTTGGGGCGTGATTTGACCTGCATGGTAATGCGCTTGATCGTCTCGCCGGATAATTTATCCGACATGTATACCCACGCATAGATGTTATATGCCTTATCTGCCGTCCATGTCGCACGATTTCCCTCCAGCATGCTGTCCGGGATTGTGACGGTTGTTACGCCGTCCTTAGTGGTACCCACACGGGTTATGGCCTCGCCGCCAGTCTCCTGTAGCGCAAAGTGGATCTCAACTGCCGTCGGAAGATGCAGTCCCTCTATCCTGAGCTGCTGACCATAATCCCACTGCCATAGGCCGTAGGCATGGGCGTAATCATCGTTATCTGTAAATACTGCTGTAATCATATTCCCTCCAACCAAAAACGGCCCCAGGAAATCCCGGGGCCTGTCTGTGTTGCGACGTCGCACAGCTTACTTATCTTCCGTGCCTACCGCTCTCTCGTCCTCCTTGCCGGTTGCAGGGCCGGTGGTTACAAAAGTAGTATCCTGTGCGCCCTTGGGTCTTCTCTTCTGGGCTGCGTCATTCTTTCTCTGTTCTGCGGTTCTCTTGTCTGCTCTCTTTCCTGTTGCGTTTGCCATAATCTTTTTCCTCACTTTCAAAATGATGTAATAGTAGTTTCTTTCCGGCTCTGACCCTGCCGGACGGGAGACCTATGGATCACCTCCTCTCAGGTCTTGGCTGGCAGTTCCGGAAGGCCTGCAATGGATGTTGCCACTGACAGGATACCTGCCAGCGCGGATGCACTGGCTACCATAGGCCAGTTGACCTCACCCATGACCGCTGCCGAGCCGATGGTGGCGACAAATGTCTGCGCCATGGTCTTGACCGCACGGATACCTGCAGCCTTGACCCACTGGATGGTATCCACGTCGGCCCTAAATACACAGTTCTTAAGCATAGCTCCTCACCTCCTCTCAATGGATAGTCTGCGACAAAATTAAAATAAGCCCGGTTGCCAGTGATCCGGCAAGCGCGCTTACTATCGCTGTGATTACTGTTTTTTTAATGTCCTTGTAGGTGTTGCCCGGTTCCCGTTCCAGGGCGTCCAGACGCTTACTCTGGTTGTCCAGTCGCTTCCCCTGCTCCTTCTGCTCCTGTAGCATCTGTTCCATGTCTTTTGCAAGGCCATGGATGGAGAGTACCAGATCCTGGATCACCTTACTCATATCCTCCAGCAGCTCAATGCGCCGGTTCTGGCGCTGATCCTCGTCACGGATGCGGGCCAGCTCTGCTTTTGTTAATTCATCCATCATCTGGCTCCTTTTCTGGTTTTGTAATCATTTTTATCATCTCCTTTCGCAATAGTCGTGAACCAGTAATTATAATATTATTTCCTCAATAAAACTGGGGGATGTATCTATAGCTAATGGTTTTTCATTTTCTATAAATAGAAATGTAACATTTACACCGCAAATCTCGTTTCCATACGCTGCCAATGGTTGGAGAGGTTCTATTACTCGTATTTATATAGCTTAATTTATTCCAATCTAATGCGGGTAATATATGTCCCCTTGGCAATATAACCAATACTGATATAATATTTATTGGCTTCAAAAGTAGTGAGTTGTGAAATGTCAAGTTGAAAATTTCCAATAGAGGCTCCATATCCTCCATCCCACTTAACTTTTGCAATCTCCTCATCACTATTATACGTCTTATATCGACAAAGACTGATCCATGACGGAGGGATGCCATTATCAGGATCATTTTTCCAATATCTAAGAAATTGTCCTTCAAAAATCAACTTACTATAACTTCGTACATCAATCGTGTTTGGGAAAACAATAGCTCTATGGTTCCATGTTGAGTAGTCGCCTTTCATAAGTAGTCTGGTATTCTCTTGCGCAAACAAGTTGATTTGCAATCCCCCAACATTTACACCGTTATAATATAGATCCTGAGGCGTTGGTACCCACCCCTCAAAACTTCCGATAATACCCATTATCGGCTCGTTTTTTTTGATCTTCTCCGGCGTAATCCCCGCCATGTTGCGGATATCCGCCCATGACAGGAACACATTGGCGTTCTCGTTATAGTATCCCTGTGGTATTTTAACCCACATCCGCTGATTGCCTGCATCATTGCCTTTGCTGTTGCCCCAGCCGTTGTAATCGCCACGGTTGGGCATGGTGCCAGTCTGTTTGCTTTTGGCATTGTTCGTATAAAACGTCTCTCCATTCAGCACATGGGCTGCCTGTGCGTTCCCTGTCAATTCCAATATTCCCTGAACCGGTTCATTATCCGATCCTTTCAATATGCCCGTGTAGCCTTTCAGCAGTTCTGCGGCCGTTGCGGTGCAGTCATCACTCCCTGCTCCGCCTCCGCCTGAACCTGTCATCAGTATATTACCCATATGTTCAGCTCCTCCTTATAATTTAAGCCCAACTGCGATATCTATAGCCGGCTTTTTGTAGACTTTGAATGTCACTGTTCCATCTCCGGTCTGGCCCGTTCCGGAAGCCACAATACCAAATGCCTTACTATATGCCTTCTGGTTCTCCAGAGAAGCCCCATCCGCCAGAGCAGACACCAACGAAGGATTATCTTCCCCCAGAATCCCTTCCACTGATACTGTCTGAACATACGGGGCTGCATCTCCTGTCCATCCGGCAGCGGTCAAAGTGATCTGATAGAATCCATCCACCCGTCTCTTTAAATACGCCTCATTATTCACCAGATGTTCGATAACATCACCCATATCGTTCCCATCTGCAACCGTATTTCTATCCCATTTGGGGATTTCATTGGTCCAGACCGGAGGATTTCCAATTACACAATTTGCCATCGTCTACCACCTCCTAAAAAACTTCGTCCATATTGAACGTCATAGGAATGTCCTCATCCTTGCCTTTTGCCAAGAACGTCTTATATGCTACCAGATCCCCGTCTGCATCGACCAATCCGATCTCTGAGATGTTCTTCCCTACAAGTTCACTTTTTTCAATTCTTCCAACATACCGGCAGGTGCTTTCTCCCTCTCCAATATAAAAATGGGATTCCACATTCTTTTCCAGCAGCTGGTTATACAATGCCGTTTCCTGACCGGTCGTTTCTTTCGGAGCTCCGCTTTCTTCAAGCCCTCCATCTCCCCAAGCCATCTTTGTGATCGGCGGCAGCTCAATATCCCCTGCGTGTGCCTTACATAGCTTTTTCTTTCCAATATTCGTAATTACTGCCTGAGCCATCTCCATCTCTCCCTTCTACAGTGTAAACAGGCCGCCATTTAATTTACGGCTCCCATCCAGCTTCCAAGACCCATCTAATAATCGTTCAACATACACATTGCTTTGGATTTCAGCATCAACCTCAACCTTTGATAATGTTTCGATTTCTACAGGGTAAAAATCCGGCTTGATATCCGATCTGTAACCGCTGAGTTTTCTGCTGTCATCCAGCTTCCATGCTCCATCCAGCAGCAGTGGCATCAGATTTTGACGGGCAAAAAACTCTATAGACACAAGCACCCCTGTTTCAAAATCAATCGGAACTGGATATTCGCTGGAATATACTTTTTCCAAAATGACCCCAACACCGCTGGATCGTATACACAATTCCGGATAAAATTCAACGGTATCTGGTTCGTCCATATCAAATTCTCCATGGAATATGATCGTTGCTGGATACTTTGGGTCCTCCATATACTCCAATCGTTTCAAATTCCACATCATGGAGATGCCTTCCATCAGGTCCCAATAGGTACATTCACTTGTGTTTTTCAGGATCTTATACCTTAGGAACTGCCGGTAACGCTCATCCGTCATTTCGGCTCCTCCCGATATTACATCCATATCGGTAGCAGCCTTCCGGCTTAAACCAACGATTCCTCCGACAACCAGATCAAGGTTTTTTCCAGATGCCGTATCCAGATCCGTTTTGTTCTTGATATCAAAAAAGGCCTGCTCCACTTCCTGAAGCTGCCTTGAAAATGCCCGGATCAATAATTCAATTTTCGGTTTATGCTGAAACTGCTGGGGAATATCCCTCAGCCACAGATCAGCTATCTGCATCCACCGTCACCTCAATTCTCGTTGGATCAACCAGAACTTTTTGTCTGGAAGTTGCAATGACGTTTTGTACTGCATAATCACCCGGCTCCGGATTGTAGGATTTATCAGCAGCGTACGCCGTTTCAATCTTAATGTATGTAACCCCTGAAACAGCATCATAAATTCCTTCGTGGAGCTGCTGGATCAGCAGGCTGTCTCCTGCAACCAAGCGTTCCCCGTAGGAGCAGATAACGTCTGATGCAAGGGTCATATAATTTGCCGGTATTTTTTTCTCATCCCCATACAAAGTTACCTTCATCCATACATAGAGATATTCCGGACGGTTAAACCGTACCGGTATAGATTCCCCATACTTGCCAACAACGGAAGCAGCTACATTTCCATAGGTGTAGATACCACCAGCTTTCCGTTTCAGAATGGCCTCCGCAATCTGGTTGGTATCACCGCCATCTACAATGATTTCAATACTATGCGGCGGCATTCCTCTTTCGTTGGTAGTATCGGTTTCATTTTCATAACCGGATGCCGACTCTACGCCTGTAACATTGTTCAGCAGTTCTGCCACAATGCTGTCGATCATGGTATTCGACCGCAGCGCTGATTTCGCAATGTATGACTGCCGTAATTCAATATCCGTTTCCTGCAATCTGCCATAAATGGGTTCCAGACGGTTCACAACAGCGTTGAATCCTGAAATATTGTTGATCATCTTCGTGACAATTCCATATGGCAGCGTGATCTCGCCGTAATCTTCTGTAAGGAAATTGGCAATGGAGGTTACGCTTTTGGTTGTCAGGTTATCCGATAATACGAAAAAGTTATTCCGGGATACAGTCAGATCGGAAATACTCAGGATACCCTCTGAACCATCGTATTTTACCTCATACCCTTCATTGTTGATCTTTTCTGCAATGCCTTCAAGTATGCTCTTCTCATTTCCATCGGCATTAGAATAATTGAACTGTTCTCCGTTGATACTCACAGAATATACGGCATCCTTTTCAACCGCAGCTACTTTTATGCTGATTGCATTGCTGTTCTCGCGGGTTATCTTAAAATCGCTTGCAGAATAAAGACGGATTTCCGGCATAGTATCCGTAGCCACAATCACGCCTTTTCTCACAAGCGTTCCGTCATCTCCCGTACAGTGTAGAGGATAACTGGTCTGTCTGCTGGCGGCCCTTCTGATCCCTCCATACTGTACCGCATTGTCAAGGTTTACGCCTTCTGCTGTAGACGGACTCTTCGAGTAATAGGTATCCTGGGCGATCTCCCACAGATCAGCGACCTGTCCGGCAAAGGTCATAATCAGTGTATTAAGGAACGAAGCTCCTGTTAGCCTGGTATCGAACCCAAAACCCTCTGATAGATCAGCATGGATCTGTTCCAAGATCGTATCCATACGCTTTAAGACAAATCCCTTATCCGTTACTCCGTAATCCTGCATCTTATCACCACCTCATCCTTTATCGTTTCGCGATCTGTCAGTGCCACAAATTTTATTACTGCATTTCTTGTTTCCCGGTTAAATGTTATTTCAACATTTTTAACATCCGTGATTTCATCAATCTCAAAAATCCGGTCTCTGATTACACTTTCAAAATAATCAAGGTTGGGATTCTTTACAAGCAGCTGATCGAAATAAGGGATTCCTTCCTCTCTGTCCCACTTCCATTCGCCTTCAAACCACAGAAGCCGGATCCGTATCTTTTGTGCCACAGAATCATTCAATACAATATCTCCGGTATCTGATAACAGCAAATCTCCAGACCTGTCTAACAAAATATCCATGGCCCCTCCTACTCAGGCGTCCCGGTGTTGGTTCCCGGTTCTGATGACTTATGTGTATGCTTCTGTAAAGCGATTTTACCGGCTTTTATATCGCCAGTGGAAGAAATATTGCCTGTTACTTTTAAATCGCCCCCTATGGCTATCCCTGCTTCTGAGATAGACATAGAGACGGAACCTGAATAGATGATCACAGCGTTTTGGTTAACTGCCTGTGCCGCCAGACTGTTCCCTGTTTTCATCAGCCCCGGGATACATACTGCATTCGTCAGGTCAAACTTTAATGCCCCGCTCGACTCAGCCCCTGATCTCCATTCATCCAGCTCAACCTCCGAAACCACAATAAGACAGCCGTCACCGCTCCTCACAGGGAAAATAACCCCGGTGTTCGATGCCTGGCTGAATGGAAATACCACCGGGACCTCCGGGATCTGCGGATATTCCAGCCGTTCTCCTTCAAATGTCGTATACTTTCCGGATGGCTTTACCACCGCAGTACCATTGTTGCAATCGTATGATACGATCGTGCCGGGGATTGCCGTGTGCATCTCACCCATTACCGCCTTGGCGGTATCTTCGACCTGCTGCGCAAATTCCTGCATCATAAACAGCCCACCTCCTAACTTCGTGCCTTCACATCAAGGGCAGCATCTGCCTTGATCTCAAGCACCTGTGCCGTGCAGATCCAATCGCCCTGTTGATTATCTCCGTCTATCGTGACCTTATATACCCTGTAGTATCCATTGGCTGTAGAACTGCTCAGCTGGATCACATCATTCACCCCGATTGCCCCATTCAGGAAATACTCGATCTCCCAGCCGGTCTGAGATTTATTCGTTCCAGTCCCGATGGTGATACGTTTAGGGATACCTATCAGTCCGGTATCACTGTTCAACATAAACGCCCTGGGACTAATGGCTCGTCCGGGCCATGTGACCTGAATGATCTGATTCTGTATGGTCCAGCTGTGTCCGCAGTATTCTGCGATCTTCTGCAAAATACCTTTGGCCTTTCCGACATAAGCAAACCCATTGGGAAAAATCGCATAAGTAAGGTCATCTGCAAAAACGATCGGCAGCCCCATCATGCCCGCAACCTGCTTGTACAGATCCAGGCAGTTCACGGGACCGTTTAATGACAGGCTCACAGCTGTATCTCTCAGTTCCACCCTTCCGTCCATAACGGCTATTTCCGTCATCCTGTCTGCGTTTTCCGGGGTCGTTGTAACAGCGGTTATGTTCCCAACCATGATCAGGGTGTCATTCCTGTCATAGCCGGCCTTTAATTCTACGATACAATCCTCACCGTCAAGGATCTTTAAATTCTCATTCGATAGGTTCCACACCTGAAGCTTCGCAGTATTGGGGCTTTCAACATCACATTTTTCAATACTGAATGAGATATGCAGGACATCATCAATGGCATTATGGATATTTCCGATCTGGAATCCCTGCCCTCCTGCCTTCCCGCATTTTAACGTATAGGTCCTTCTGAAATTTTCGTTTGACATTTATCCATCCTCCAGTTCTGCATTTGGGATGTACAGAAATTCAGCAGTCTTATCATTAAATGCCTGCCGGCCCACATGATCCGTGTCCGACAGGCATCCAAATATACCATCAGGGAGTTCGGTGTAGGTATAATAATGGATCAACGGGAAATTTGGAACGATCTTTGTCATCGCTATAATAGGTTCGTCAATGGCCCGATACAAACCAAAACTCCAATAATCAAATTTTTCATTGTAGGTGAACCGGATCAGGTACTCTGTGCCGTCAATCGACAAGGATGATATGCTGTCATTTCTGTCTGGAACCTTTATATATATCATACAACCTCCTAAATGAATCCAAGGCCGTCCGCAACACCATACAGGATCGAACGGCCTTTCTTTGCATCACTTTTTTTATCATCAGCGCTTCCCAAAGAGCCTTCTCCCAGACCAGCACCGGGCTTTTCTGATGTTGTAGATGTTGATGCGGTTCCTGCGTTTGACTGCGTTTTTCCGCTTTTCAGGATATAATCGGGTATTTCCGCTGTTTCCCGCCTTGTAATACGGATCTTCTGTGCGGATATAGATATTTCTCTGGCATACCCGATTTCTCTGGACTTCTTGATCGAAAGACTGGTAATCCCCATATCCGTATATATGGTATCCGAGGTGACGATCTTCGCCAATTCCTTTTCAAGCCATTTCCGTTCGATCAGTTCGCAGATCTGATTCACACGGTCCATAGAACTTCCATGGCGGTACAGCCATGTTACCGGGGTATTGCTCACATACAATGTCATGCTGATGCTGATAGGGTCCAATATGATCGTATCAGATACCGGAAATCCGGCTTCTACAGGATAAGCAGGCACTGTAGCAGATAAGCTTTTTGTTTCATCAACAAGGGCATCAAACTCGATTCCCCAGATACTTACTGGCTGTAATGATCGTTTTGCCATTCAAATTACCCCCTTGCATATTCAAGTGCTCTCGCCATCTCTGTAGTTGCATCAGTCGCGGATTTCTTCATGGCTCTGGAAACGTTCTTCTGAGCCTCAACGCCTCCGCCATTGTAGGTATTGTCAATGTTCACATTCTGTGTAACACTCGACCGGACATTATTCACCGCACCGGCAGCCGCAGTCCTTACATTTGCCGTGGCGGATTTGATAAGCATAGCAATATCTCCTGCCATGTTCCTTACTTTATCAAGGACAAGATAATCATTATCTCCGATCCCCTTTGCAAGACCCTGCATAAAATCCGGCATCCATGATTCGTAGTCTGTCAATGGTCCTTCATCCGGAACAGAAAAATGCAGGAATGAGGTGATCTTCTCTGCAATACCTTTGACCGCATCCCCAACCTTTCCGATCGCACCCTTGATTCCCTTCACAATGCCGTCAATGATATCTGAGCCCCATTTCACAGCGCTCTCCGGCAGGGATTTGATCCAGTTAATCGCAGCTGTAAGCCCTTCAACAATGGTAGTCTTTACGGTGGAAATCGCCCCAGTAACTCCAGCAACAATATTGTTCCAGATGGCTACAGCATATTCCTTTATCGTATCCCAGTTCTTATACAAAAGGATTCCGATTGCAATAAGTGCCGCTATCGCAGCTATCACAATTCCAATCGGACTCGTCAAAAATGCTATTGCTGCACCAAATGCACTCGTTACCGCAGCGCCTATGGTAGCCGCAGCATTCCATGCCAATGTTGCCGCTGTCATGGCACCTTGTGCGACTGTATCAGCTACTTTTAACGCAGTGGAAATCGCAAACTGTGCTGCTTGCTTTGCCAATGCCGCAGTCGATTGCACAAGGCTCACAACGAAATCCTTTGCGTATAGTGCATTCAAGTATAATGTCTCAGCCTTATCTTTGATTTTAGCTACTGTTGCCAGTGTCATTTGCTTTGTAAAATCTTTTAACTGCTTTATTGCAGAAACAAGCCTAAAACCACCATATGCAACAGCAAGTGCTTCTACCAGCCCTGTATGTTCAGTAATGAACCCTCCTAATTTGCCAAGTACTCCAAGAAGCATATCAATAGTTGATATGATGGCATCAAATACAGGTATTAAAAACTTCTTGATCTTACCAAATGCATTAAAGATAGCCTGCCGTGCATTATCTGCACCAATACCGGCTTTATCGAAAATGGTCCCAATCACAGAATCATTTCCAAGCAGGAAGTTGATGAAATCCTCAACGATCAGGGCCAGAACTACAATTACTCCTACGACCGCCAGTATCTTTAAGTTGGCAAGAGAGAACATCTTACCGATTCCGGCTATTAACTGCATGAACATCTTTGCGCCGGTTATGATCTTACTCCAGTTCATCACCAGGAAAAATGCTGCCGCAGTAATGGCAAGTATCTGCATCACATTATCTATGCCGCCAAGCCGTTCAACAATCTCCTTTGTAACTTCTACCCCCTTGGTAAATCCCCTCGACATCACGGAGGTCATACGGTCTATTGCAGGCTGCAATAATTTTACCAAGGCATGATACCGTTCCGTTGCACGGGTCAGCAATCCGTTTTCAGCTGTAAGGCTCTGAACTGCCTTTGTAGCTCCTTGGGCTAATCTGGTAAGTAGTTTTAATACCGAAACTGCCGGCTTCAAGAATGTGCTGCCTGTAGCTGCTTTTAAATCGATCAGCGATTGCTTTAGATTACCGAGTTGATTGGTCCAGGTGTCTGATTCTCTGGCAGCCTGTCCCAATGCTCCGGAAGCCTTATTGGCATCTTCAACCATCTTCAGCAACGTCAGCTGCTTCTGGTATTCCGACAGATCCTTAAAAGATTTTCCGTATAGCTCATTGGCTGCTGCATTTCGTGTGGTTTCCGTACAGGATAATCCCAGCGCAGCATCATTCTCATAATTTCCTTTCAGGAAAGATTGCAGTGATTCTGTGGCATCCTCCAGAGACCGATCATAAAACGCCGCCGAATCGGCTACTGCCTTCATTCCCCTGTCAGCAAGATTTAATGCTTCTTCCTGCGTAGCACCGGTGGTTTTTGAAAAGGCGGCAATCTGGACAAAGCTGCCTTTCATACGGTTTACCAATACGCCGGTATCATCCGCTATGGATTCCAAATGATCGGATGCATCACTTTCAATTTCTCCAAATACCTGCGAGAACTGAGACTGTAGCGCTTCTACATCTGCGGCTGCCTGAGCCAGGTCAGACAGACCTTTGACAGAAAACACAATCCCGATTGCTCCGAGCAGCTTTGAAGCAAGGCTTTTTAATCCTTTAATGCTACTCTCTGCATCTTTTTCGCTTTTCTTATCAACCTCAAACCCGAATGCAACCGCTATGTCCCGTATAGTCACCTAAGGCCTCCTTTCCAGTTCATAAGCACGTCCTTTTTCTATATCCATCTCCATTTCATACAGGGCATAAAGCTTTAGTGCTTCATCCAATGTATACACTTCTTTTAATTCCTGCATGGAAGCGATCCTTGCTTTGATCAGGATATAGCATCGGAGTTCCAATTCACTAAACTGCGAATAGTCGAACCTTCCGTATTTTACAAAATCTTTCTCGGAGTCTTCTTCGCCGCCGACTTTCCCTTGCCAGATAGGCCGGCGAACCTCTTGAAAAAACCGTTAAAATTCAGCTGGATCACATGGAAACAGAGTATAAACATATCCTGCACTTCCCCGCAGAACATTTCATTGATCAGGTTCTCGTCCAAGATCTGTCCTTCGGTTTCCCCGTCATCCCCGGTTACTTCCACCGCAATATGGCCGCCTAACAGTAATTTTTTCGTAAGGCGTTCTAACTTATCACCGTCGATAGCTGTGCAATTTGACATCGCTTCTGCGGCTTTCCCGGCATCAACGTCCATAAGATTTCCGCCAGCTCCGGCAAGAGGAGCCAGCGCACTTAAAAGGGGAGCCAGCACAGATGCCAGCTCCCCGGTAAGATTCGCTGCCTTAAAAGCTGCGAATGGTCTGATGTAAAAGTTATACTCACCGACCTTTTTCACGGTCGGCTCTACCTGTTTTAATGCCATAATCTACCTCCATTATTTAAACTGCCCTTTGCAGGCAATTTCCCATTCTCTGTTATTCTGGGTCTTCCCCCGGACAAAAGAAGCCGGCTTTGTAACCCAGCCGACTTCTGCGACAAACTTTTCTTTTCCAAGAATATCGTTGATGTTGATATTGAAGGTTCCATTTCCGTCCTTCTTATCCTTATCAAACATATTCTGTAAGAATGCGTTTGTAGGGGATGTCTGCAAAACAGCAAGCTTTACCGTATAGATTTCCGATGGATCAATGCTCCTTACAACCTCGCCATCAGCACCTGAGACGTAGCTTGTGCCGTCACCAGCAAACTCAACCGTGATCATGCTGTCATCTGCAAATCCAGAAACAATATGATTTCCAAGCGAACACGTTACTTTTTTGGGGTTATATGTTGTAGTCATCCGATCACCTCCTTAAAACGTCAAGTAGCCGTTGATCTCAACCAGATGGATTGCCCCGGATAACTTGGCACTGTACCGGAATCCGGTGATCTTGCGGCTCTTTCTCTCAGCTTCCGTAAAATCCTTTGCTCTGGGAACCTTTACTGTAAATCCTGGGACTTCATTGCCATCTTCGTCATATTCTGATGGGGCAATCCCTCCTACGGTCTGCCCTTCCAAAAGCGTTGCTTCGATAGCTCCCTCGATCAGACTGATCCCAGTATCCAAAAACGGCACTTTTTTATTTGACTTCATCACACGGAATACCCGTGTCTGCATCTGGTTCTTCAGCCAGTCACGGAACCGGATCACATCAATCCATTCCCCAGCCAAGACCATCCCTCCGATCGTAACATTACTTCCAGCGTAGGTCAGGTACTTGTTGATATTCGCCTTTTCAAGCTTTGCTTTTTCCTCACTGCTGAGGACAGAAGGCGTAATCTCTGCAATCTCTTTCAGATGCCATGTTTCAGATCCGGGGGCATATCCAAAACATTTTGCCATTAAGGCAAGGGCAGCAAACTGGTTCTCCTTCGGCTGGGATCCTGCTTCATAGCCATCTGCCTTTCCGGAAAACAGGCCGAATGTTCTGTAATAAGTGGTTTCTGTAACAGGACAGGAATCAATATCCGTATAGGAGAAACCAAATAACTTCTCATGGGCCTCGACCCATTTTGCTGCCAGCTTAATGTCGTTCGGATCATCATATCCGATCAGACATACTCCATAAAAACCGCACTCCGAATTGGCCCGATTAAGCGTATCCTCAATATTTTCGTAGGAATCTGGCTTATTTCTAATACACAAATACACGAACGATGGCGACGGGGTTTGGCTGAATGCTACATCAGCTGCAATATAGCCATCTTCCTCTTCCGTGTAACCATACTCTTTCAGTTCCTCTACTTTGCTGATCTTAATGGTTCCCTTAACGCTGGAATCTTCATCAGCTTTCGGTCCCGGAACAACAACGAGAATATTTCCAAAACTTTCGTCCCCGGAAATGGGGCTGGAAATATCTATGTTGCATTTCACAATATCATCAATGGGATTATTCTTCACTTTATCACTCCTCTTTTACATCTACATCTTCGATCACATAGTCTTCTGCATGGACCTGTTCATCAGTTCCGCCTCCGCTGCTGTTTGAATATTCGGATCCATTCCTGAGTCCAAACGGTCCTCCGGCCTCTTGGGCAAATGATACCGTAAACTCAGCCATAGCCCTATAACGGTATCTGCTGTCATTCTGAAGATCTGTCAGATCTCTTACGGGGGGATTCAGGGATATATCCATTCCCCAATCGGCAATCATATCCGTAATCTCATCGGATTCGATGAAATATGCGAAATCCATCAAATCCGAGGTAGCAGTATTTATGTAATTCCCAACTGCATGTTCTTCGACATTAACCGGCCTTCCCTTTGTGTACAGATCGACCTCTAAAATCGTTCTTTCGTGGTAAACCCGATTCAGCGCATCATCGACAACAGGAAATGCCGTTCTGTGAATGGGGCCGCACTTTAATTCAACGAGAGGGGGCGCAGGTTTCGTATTCATCTGCTCCGACCAGATAACCGTCGCCCCTTGAAAAAACATACTGGCAAGATCACAGATCTTTTCTTTGACATCAATAAGCTTCATCTGCACCCCCTAATCCGGATACAAGCACTCTACAAAAGTGGCTGTATAATGCCTGAGCGGAGTGTTCTCACTCAGCCTGCATGACCGGCACTCAAACCACTTTCCCTGAAACCACAGCCAATCTGCTTTCTGCTGATTCGCTTCATTTTCAACCAAGAGTTCTTTATCGCAAAAAACTTTTAACCGCTGTACGGATCTGGAACCTTCCGGCGAAGTGATCACTACGTCCTCTAACGTCTGTACGTCCATAGGGAAGGTTTTTTCTTCATAAGGTATAGTAGAATATCCTCTTTCAATTTTAGGGCGAGAATAACGCCTTAACAAATGCGGGCGCTTAAAAAAATTCATCAGTCCTCACTTCCCTTCTTCCTGATCTCATAGTTGACTGACTGCCGCATCCTGCCTGTATCGATCAGTGGCTTACTGGAGCCTTTTCGCCTTATGGTAGATGCTGCATTCGGTTCATAGCTTCCTTCGGTTATCTTCTCCTGTATGAGGTCCTTCTGGAATATCCCTATCTCTTTCAGGATCTGTTCCGCTGGTACTCCTTTCACCAGATCCGCTTTTGTAGATTGCAGGAAACCATTTATCCTGTCTTCATTTTCATCCACGCTTTTCCGGAGAAATGGACGGGAGGGCATATTGACCGTGCCAAGCTCATTCCATGCTGCCACATCGCAGACATCCGTACCATCGTCCTCTGTGGCTTTGCCATGCTGGAATCCGATACGAACTTCCTTGTCTGCGAGTTCCTTTAGCATCTTCTGGAATCTGATACCGTCCGGCGTCATCCTGTCCCTGATCTTAACTCCCATAGCAAGGCCCCTCACCAGCAGACACGATAGGGATGATCGCATTTCTCCTGAGCGTAAGAAACTCCAGGCCATATACGGTAAGTGCATACTCCGCATCGACCTGGAGGTTCGTCTGCTGGTTTGTGGTGTAGCTGATGGATGTTTCTCCTTCGGAGTATGACCCCACACTGAGAGAATCCGAAATCTTGCCATTCTCGTTGATCCCATAACCATTCATCTTCAATTTATGGGCGGTCAGATATGCCAGCGCTTTTTGATAAGAGCTTCCAAAGCGCTTCTCCGATATCTGGTCGGAGTAGAGTTTCAGGAATGTTTTCACACCATAACGGGCAATCTTTCCAGTGTCCGGGTTTATTTCATCATCATCCGGCATATCAGAAAATTCGGTTGCTACCAGTCGGAAGATTTCAAGTGCATCCATGCTGCTCACCTCACTGCTTCTTCAGTGCTGCCTTAACCTTCTTCAGAACATCTGCCTGATCCTTGCACTCAGCCGGATTGATGCCAAGCTCGTTTGCCATCTTTCCAAGAGCTTCCTCGCTGATCCCTTCAAGGGCAGCCAAACGGGCCTGCCGGAGTGCTTCTGCGTCCTCAGCCGCTTTCTTCGCAGCATCCGCTTCTGCGGCAGCCTTCTCAGCCTCGGATTTCTCAACAGATTTGGGCTTGCCAGTGATCTTGGCAAACCCATTCCTCTTGTACACTTCCAGGATCGGACTTGTCTCATATGCCTCCGGGATATCCTTTGTTTCTCCGGGGAGCACTGTTACCTCACCGATCCCAATGATCTTACCGTTTGAAATATTTTCAAGCTTCATTGCCATGTCCTCCTTCTCTTAGATGCCGGTTGCGATCAGCGCAGACAGCGGATAGTATAATACGATACCAGCCACACGCTCCTCGCAGGGGACGATCACTTCCAGATTGCGGTTCTGTAATGGATACTGATAGAACGCCATGGGAACCTCCAGGCTGAACTTATCAGCGCTGTTGGTAAACAGCAGTGCAACATCCGAGTCATATGGGTTGGTTGATTTGTTTGTTGCGGAAAGTTCCGGTGCGGAGATGATCTCCTTCAGATACGGTGCGTTCTCTAACAGGAACTTCTTAACCGTATATCCGGTGTTCGGGATCTGCCGGGTGGAAATGTCGATGTACTGTGCAGGGGGGATAGCCAGAGTGTCGGCTCTCTCCACATCCTGAGTGATCTTGGACTGATATGCAAACATACCGTTGATGTCTGCCAGGATTTCAGCAGCAGACTTATCTTTCCATGCGGTCTTGGAAGAATCTACGGTTGCCACGGTGTATAACGGGACGTTATTATCCTTGGACAGAATGCCCATGATGTTATGTTCCTTGTCACCGGCAAAGGCGATCTCGTTGGTCTTGCGGTCAATGGCATAACGGGCCGCTTCTGCCTTACGGGTATCCAGGCTCTTTCCTGCCATGCGGCTGGCTCTCATTTCCTGAATGGAATAACCGTAGCTGTCGCCGATGGATTTGATCATCGCCGTAGTCGGCCGGCCCTTTACGTCAGCTCTTGGAAGGTCGGTGGCATAGTTGCTGATGATAACCGCCATACCGGTCTTCTCGTAGCTGTAATAAGTCATGCTCTCCGCTCCCTCCGGCACCTCATGGGTGATAGGGAAGTTGTTCAGAGCTGTGAACTCCGGATAGATCTTGTCATAGGACTTGGACTTGATGTAGTCCAGCTCTCTCGCAAAGAAAACAGATGCATCTTCAACGCCGTCAAAGTGCATCTGCTTATTGGTTGCCAGAGTAGGTGTGATGTTGGATGCCATCAATGCGGCGAAATCCGCCTGGTCGTAACCAGCAGAAGGCATTTCTGGATTGTACTGTTTGCTCATTGTCTTTTATCCTCCTCTTACATTCTGATCTCAACAACAGCGATGCCGTCATCCTTGGCATTGCCAAAAGTGGCTCCGATATCAACATTGCTGCCTTCCGTATGGGTGAACGTACCGGCATCCTTTCCGGTAACTACAACATAGGCCTTTGCTCCGTAGGCAGGTTCAGCATCGGATGCAAGTCTGCACCATACCCGGCCTTTGCGTACAATGCCGACAGATGCACCTTTTTTTACAACAACGTGTCCGTTCATATCCTGTTCTGTGTTTGCTGCCCGAAGAACGATGCCCTCGATTTTATCAGCAGTACAGCTTGTAGCAGGAACTTTTACGTCTGATCCAGCATTAGTTCCGATCATTGCCGCCATACCATATTTGAGGACACCATCCGCTTCCTCGTTTTTACGAGTGATAACTTCATCAAAGGCGATATCGTACTTGCCGCCTGCCACACCCTTAGGTGTGGTGTAACTGTAGTCTAACTGTGCTGCCATTACTCGTTTCCTCCTTCTCTTTCGATCATTCTCTGCCTTGCAGTTGCCGCCATGGATCCGCCTGCACTGTCAGCTCTCTGCTGAGGTGCAGAGCCTCCGGTCATCTGCCGTCTCTGGTAATTGACATCCTTGCGTTTTCCAGCTTCATTTACTGCCAGATCATACATGGCATCAATATAGGCTGTGTTCTTTCCATCCAGCCTCATGTCTGGGAATACCTTTGCAATGATAGCTTTCTTGCCATCCATGATAGATTTATCTTCCAGACCATCCATATGGAGCTTATCTCCCATACGGCAGATACTGAGCCGCTGCCGGAAGATGTCATCCGCAGCATCGGCGTTCATGGAGCCAGACTTATCATCGGAGCTGTCTGCGTTATCCTCCTTCTCCTCAGGTCCACATCCTGCACCATCTGCGGCATCCGTGGATTCTGTGGCTGGAACTTCTGATCCTCCTTTGAGGACTGACAACAGCTCCTCTAATGCGCAGATAAGCCTGTCTTTTCCTCCGCCATCTTCCTTTTCCGGTTCCGGAGTTTTAACTGGTTCTGCCTCGCTTGAAGCTGGGGCGGTTTCTCCAGCCGGTAAAGCAGGCGTTTCCACTGCACTGCCCTCTTTGCCGATACCATCACCGGCAGCGGCCCCTTCTTCAGGACCACTACCCTTGGAAGATTTGTAGGCATTGATCGCTTCAACCAGTTCTTCCGGTGTCATCGCAACGCTGTCACTTCTTGTTGCATTTTTCATTTTTCTTCTACCTCCTTTTGGTACTTTTCTATCATCCAACTCGACTTTCTTGCCATCGAGGTTAAGATGCGATTGTTCCCCGGCTCTTGCTTTATCTACGATCGCCAGGTGGTTGATGCGGATGTTCGTCTGGATGGCATCATATTTCTCGCCATTCCATTCGCCGGGTTCTTCTATGAGGTCCAGATTGTATCCGAGGCTCAGTTCCCGGTATGGCGTCCTTTTCACCTTGTCAATATCGTGGATGACAACCTTGCATCTGACATCTTCACCATCCCGGAATCCTTCACTGATGATCGTGCCGACAATTTCCTTCATAACATTGTTCTTGTCAATTGCCCCGGCATCATGTGTGATAATTACCGGCTTCCCTGCATATGAAGCAAGGGACTGCTTATCAAAAACGTGTTCCGGCAGCCGCAGCTCCCTTCGGACTCCGCCATCCGGCAATCCATATTCAAAGATTCCCGTAGAGGTAACAATCGGCGTATCATGCAAAAATCCCTGCTCGTTGAAGTAGGTACTTCCGGCAGGGATGCTGTCAATCCTTGTTACCCGTTCCAGTTTTGGTGGTTCTCTGCTTTCCATGTTCCTTTCTTCCTCCTGCTCTTCTCTTTGCCGCCATCTTCTCCTGTCTGGCTACCCTGCTGATGGCGATGTCTGCTGTCTTGTCCGGATAGCCTTCCTTATTGCTCATCTTCTTCGCCGCCCGGTTCAGCGGCAGGTTCTGGATCCGTCATCATCAGTCTGGTAAGCTCGATCGCCAGATTCTGGATATGCTCCACCTCATCCAGACGGATGCTGGCAAACTGCATTGCCACCGGCTCCATGCCTTCGGTTTCCGAAATGCTGGAAATCTTGTCTGTGTAGCTGATAACTGCATCTGCCTCCTCTTTAAGAGCCTGACAGATGTTTTTGATTGCTTCATCCATTTCCCTAACCTCCATTCTTTTTTATGGTTATCTTCACCGGTTCTTCATCCACAAACGGCAGATTCATACTGCGGTTAAAGACTGGCCTGCCAATACAGCGGCATTGGTAATCCTGCCCTGGGTGGCATTTCCGCCCATCTGAGTTGACGGGAGCATCGTTCCATGAGAATTTCCTGCCGTTCAGTTCCCTGTGGCTGCGCCTGACACGCTCATCGCCGGAAGTAGACCAGATGTACTCTGTTACCCCGGCATCAAGCTGCTGTGCTCTCTGTATCTGTCCGTTCAGCTTCGCTGTCTGATCCCGTGCAATGAGTTCTGCCCTCCGGCGGCTGGAACCATATACTTTCCGGATTTCCTTCACGATACGGGTGGTGGTCTTTCCATTGGCAAAGCCGTCATATACGATATCCCGCATCTTATCCAGCGTGTTCTCTGGAATGGTCTTGATCAGGCCGACGTTTTCATCAATCCACTTCGCAAGCTCCTTTTCAAAAAAGCTCCCAAGGTAATAGTCCTCCCGGATGTCGATACCAAGGGTAGCCTTGATCGCCCGTTTCCATTCCTTCACTGTCAGCTTACGGTTAAGATGTGCCAGATTTTCCAGCTTACGCCGCAGGCCAAACCCTATTGTTCTGGCAATGACATTATTCTTGATCGTGTTGAATATGCCGGTAATCGCCAGCTGCAAATCGGTGGCAGAATCATTTCTCTGGTTCTTCACATCTGCGTCCCGTTCCTTCTTGTAGGCTTCCTTCAGCTTTGGGAGCTGTTCTTCCAACTCGCTTTTAAGGATCGCCATATAGGCATTGGTGGTTCGGACATACTCCCGTTCAGCAGATAACGGGATCTGCGGTTCATACTTGCTTTTCAGCGTGTCATGCCCGTAGAATTTCTTGCTGACCTTCTCCATCAGCAGCCGGTTCATCTGACGCTCATTCACATTCATCACCACCTCCTCAAAAATAAAAACAGCCCATGCGGATCGCACAGACTGTCCATAGGCTTCTATTCAATTTTCTCACCGTCGCTGCCAGACCTATATCTCTACATCAAAACCGATTGCTCTCAGTTCCTCACTCTCAAAACCATTGGCTTTCAGTAATCTCTCAGCTGTTTGTGCATCAACAAACTCCAAAACAAGGTTACTAAGAACATCTACCATTTTCTCTAACTGCTCTCTGTTCAGTTCATCCATATAGCCATCCTCCTTTAATCAGTGGTTTTACGGTTTGTTTTAGCGTAGGCGTATCGTAACAGTACCTCCACCGTTGTCAATAAGATTTTCCATAGAATTACTGATTTTTATTTGATGACCATATATATCTTTTATATGGTTACGGTATACGGTGACGGTATGGTCAAGGACAAAATCCGTGACAGTCACGCCAAAAAAAGTGTGACTGTCCGTAGGACGCATGAAAAAATGTAGGAAAATAAAGGCTTTCAGCAATTTACGCTGAGGTACAAATGCAAAATGACCCAGGTACAAAATTCGATTTGACCCAGGTCATTTTTCTTGTTTTCTATATGCGTCCGTTTTTTGTCCGTGGATTGTCACATGGACGTTCCTGCGGACTCCATTTATTTATGGCATGATTTCTGCAATCCCCTTTGCGAGATTTGCTGCCTTCTGCATCAATGAGTTTTCCTGGAGATATTCCAGCCCTTTCATCGTGATCCTGACATCTGATACCGACAAACTGACTTCTCCATCAGCAGACCGCTTTACTCCGATGCCGGTTATATATCCTTCATTTACCAGCATCTGCATTATGGCAGCCCACCTCTGTTCTGTGATTCCCAGCTTTGAGGCGGATATGAAATCAATATCTGCCTCATCGTAATCCATGGCCTTTTCCAGATACCAAAGGATGCGGTAGATTGTTTTGAAGTTATCCATATGTGCCTCCTTCATCATTCCTCATATGGCAGGTCGATAATGGAAGAAGCCATGTGATAATCTTCTGTATCACAATAGTCACAATTACCCCCATTTTTTTCGCAATCAAGCAGTTCGTCTGTTTCTATTTCAAAACAATCCTCTCTGACCTTATTCCATTGCTTTCTGTCCATTTTTTGCACATCAGATTTTGTTATTCCAAATTTTCCTTCAAGAAAGTCCAACTGCTTTTTGCTCAAACCTACTTTCATGTTGAATCCTCCAATTTAACAACTGAAACTATTTTTCCTTCCGGGGATACTATAATTCGTGTTCCGTTATGCTGATAACATTCAGCGTCTGGATTTTTCTTATTTCCTGAATACCGTATTCCAGCCCCTGTAATTGCTTCTTTTACATCATCTACGCTATATCCTCTTTTTTTCATACGATATGCTGCGTGCCCTGAAACACTTTTTATTTCTATTCCACCAACAGTTTTTGTCCCCTTCAATGCCTTACTGTATTCATTGGCTGCCTTAAAATCAGCCTTTGCTCCAGAACTGCCAGATGAACCACCAATATTTCCAGGTCTTCCACCATGCCCGAAATTTCCAGAGCCAGAGCCGCCGTCTTGATTTGTTCCTACAACAATCGTATCAGTAGAATTACTGGTTGTCAAATTATTTCCAGAAAGTAAATCCACCAGCATATCCAAGCTATCCTTGAACGGAGGGAATAGCTGTTCATTCATCAGTTCTTCGAGCGACAGCCATCTTTCATTCATCATTTCAAAGCCATCCGCTTCCGGCGTTCCAGAGAATTGATCGGTAAAGTATACCATAGAAGGCATGTACTGCCCTGAGGAGCCTTTGTATTCGCCCACAGGTAGAAGATTAAGGGGTACGATGTTAAACTCCTCTGTAGCCTCTCTAACGGCTGTTTCTTCCGGTGTCTCACCATCTTCCGCATGGCCTCCGGGGCCGCAGATCCCTTCATTGTTTCTTCTGGAAGCACATAGGATTTTTCCGTCCTTGATGATGATGACTGCTGCTGCCGGGAAATCTTCTCCATCCTCATTCGGGAGTTCTATGTCGATCTGCTCTTCAATATTGATTTCTTCATCACCAGTTCCAACTACTTCAATACTGATAATCCCAGAATCATCATCTTTCTTCTTGTCAATATCCGTTCCGGCAATCTCGATCAAATCACCGGTAGAGAATACCGACTTCGCCGGATCATCCGTAGTCTGGGACAACTCAAAAACATCATCCGGCAGATCGAGGTCATTATCGGAGATTACCTCCTCAATCTCAAATTCGTCTCCAGATGCCAGTGACTTCCGTGCCTCTGATGGATCAAGCACATTGCTGTCCATGTAAATCTGAGCCGTCTGGGCTTTGGTGTATTCCGTCTGTGCCTTTGTCTGCTCCACATTTGCCTTCTCTGTATCAGACATGGACCATAGGGCAGCAAATTTCATCTTATACTTCGGAACTTCCGGTATTGCTCCTTCCAATGCTCCCTGCTTCAGTATCAGATCAATAACAGTCCGGGCGTTTGCCTTCATGTTCTGCTTCTGGATGTTCTCCACCATGTTGTAGTAGTTCTCAAAATCACTTTCGCCGGTGGAGTTCATTCCTGCCGGGGACCGCCCGAACAGAATCGTTTGTGGGATATCCGTTACTGCCGACAGCATATTGCAGGTAGCGTCAATTACATCTTTGATGCCAGACATCTGCAAAGTCTTGAAATCATAGTCCTCGCCGTCCGTATCGATTGCAATGGAATTTAAAATGCCCCTTGCCATATCAATGACCTGGAGCCTTTGCAATACCTTATTCTCGCCATCCTCTGTACTGAGCATATTCGCCAGATTCTTCATCTTGTAGATTGCCTGAACCGAGCGTTCCAACAGCTTCACACCATCTTCGTGAGAAGTGATGCACTCTCTCAACGCCCGCTTGATCTTGACATATTCCGGGATTCCCCAATACCGATAAATTGCATTGGTGGTCTGTTCCGGAAGCCTGCCATTCCTGAATATCAGGCATCTGCTCCTATGTACACAGAAATATCCGTAGATGCTGAACACCTGATAGTATTCCGGCTCTCCAAATTTCTTCTTGCTGTTCAGTGTATCCATGAAATGAAAATGATACATCGAACCGTAGTCCGGCTGGACGATTGCTCTCTCAAACACCCTGAGCTCTTCGATGCTTCTTACATTGTTCCAGTCAAGAGGTTCTTCAAGTCCCCTACCGTCATCGACAAGCATCACAATGATTGAGCCGCCATAAAGTCTCGCCCACTTTTCAGCAGTAGAGAATTTCTCCTCCAGTTCCAATGCATCCATCCGGTCATCCACATACTCTGCAATGCTTTCATCGCCATAGTTGATGTCAAACCCATGCTTTACGGCTTCTTCTGATGGCCGGTCAATGATCTTCGTAAACAGGCCGTTCCCTTCGTAGAGCCGTATGAGTTCTAGGTCATTCGAGATAATCTCCTGGTTATACTGGTATGCTGTGGAGTTGTCCTGTGCGGTTCCGTATTTATTGAGCATATTGCTATAACCATCCTGCCGGAACTTGTCCTGGGTTCCTTCGATGATTGCGGCTCCCCTTTGCAGTTTCAACCGCCGATCCAGCATAGCTTTCTGCTGTTCATTCATTCTTTCTGTACCTCCTTTCCTTAGAGTAAACTATCAAAGTCAAACCCATCGCCCGTGAGTTCCGTGAAGGCATCAGACGAACCATCCACCATATCATCATGTTTGGATTCTGGGAAGGACTCCAACTGTGAGAAGTAGGCATCGTTCCAATCGCCTATGAGAACTTCAATATTTCCATTCTGCCATTGTGCGGCCAGTGGCGTTGCTCTCAATTCTTTACTTCCGGATACCGGAACTATCTTGATATTAAATCCAGTCAGCAGCTTAACGTAATGTGCTGCCAATGTCTTTCCTGCTCCTCCAGGATCCTGTGGCACTCTGATTACATACTGGAATCTGAATCTCGCCCTATCTGAGATAGAAGTATTCAATACCAACTTTTCAACATCTCCTGCCTTAATGCGTTGGTTGATAACGTGTGCTACGACAACCGTTCCGGTTCTTCTCAATCCCATGAGTACGCCGGCCGTGAAATCTGCATCTCCATCTTCATCTTCATCGGTAGCCGCCAGATCCCATGCCCTACACCACATGATGATGTCATTGGGCAGTCGATCAATCATTCGTACCTGGCTCCGTAAGAAATACTTACCAGCGGCAGCCTTGATTTTCCAGTTACCTTTCAACAAACGTTCCTTGTCAACCTCTGTCATAGCAAGAAGATTTGCAATGTATCCGGGATCATTCTCCATCAGCACTTTATTATCTTCCAGCTTACTAGCGATGAACGTCACGCTTTTCGACAACTTCTCCGCTGTCTTTGGCTCAATTCCCTGCTCGATGGCGAACCTGATACCTTCTTCTCTAGTCGAAAACCAAGAAATGACATCATTGATATTCACCATCCACCGTATCTGCCCTGAGCGTTCTGGGATTGGATACCCAGTGTCCTGATCTATCCACCATGAAATAAACTCAGCCACCCAGGAATCTACATCCGGGTTACAGGTAGCTCTCACATACGGCTTCACGCCGCAGGTACTTCTGTTTCTAGAAAGCATATATAAGAACTGATGCTTCGTGAAATGGGTCAGCTCGTCAAATCCGATATATGCAATCTCCGTACCCTGCCAAGACTGCAAATCATCTTCTCTTTCAATATGAGCAAAGTTCAGCTTGCTTCCACCATCAAATTTCCAATGAAGCTTTGGAGACTTTCTTGGGTGCGCATCCGGAACCTGCCCAAATATCTTCTGGCTGGCATCCCACAAACCACCTTCTGCCGTGATCTGATTGTAGTTATGGCGAAATATAACAGCACCAAATCCCTTTACGTCCTTGTGCCGTAGCGCTTCAAGCAGCAATGCGTATGTCTTTCCGCCACCAGCAGCGCCGCCATATATGATAATATCTGCTGGGGATGACATAAACGCCGTTTGCGGTCCAGCCTGAGGAGCCAGCTCAAAAGTATTCTTCCTATCCCTTCCATTGTTCGGAAGATTAATTGTCGGATATACAAGCTCTACAACTTCACTTTCTTCCTGCACTGGCCCAAATCTATTCAAATCCCCAGTCAATTCTCCTAATAGACGGATGGCAGACGTGTCGGCATCAACAACTGCTTTCTGCATAAGACGAGCAACCACTGCCGACTGGTAGTTCTGATCTTCTTCAGCAAACCCCATCTTCTGAAGGTTTTCCTTGTTGTTTCCAGTCACCTTCATATCCATGAGCATCCTCGCAGCATCTCTCATGGTCTTTTTCTTTCTTCGTGCCTCCCCTGATGCAATGCCTGCTTTCTGTGCCTGTTCCCGTCTTTGGTTCGGAGTTCGTTCGGAGTTCGGTATTAAATTTTGTTGATTCGCCACATCTGCCATCACCACCTTTCTTAAACGCCAAAAAGGAACTCGCTATAGCCCCATGCAGCCATTTTTCGAGCCCCTTTGAAGATTTATTTATCTATTCAGTTTACGGGTTTCTACGCCCCATACAGGCAACTTACTACTTCCTGCCCCTTCGCTATCGCTCCGGCTATATCTGTACCAAGCTGACGATAGAACTCTGGGTGAACCATACACTCATATGCCCTTGCCATCGCATCTCGCTGTTCCTTGGTTACATTTATCCGGAAGTCCTTCGCAATCCGGAGAGCTTTCTTCCACTCTCCGGCTTTCACTGCCTCCCTAACTATGTCCGTCTGCTTTACCAGCTTACCGTCTCTTACTACCATACCTTTACACCTCCTGCTGTCTGAGTAAATATTCAAGCATCTTCTTCTGCTCGTCATACATCTCTAACTTTGCTCTATACTCTGCAATCTCTCTTACCTTCCCAGGAATGAATGTTTCGATTGAATAGGCATCACACCATGATGCGTACTCTCTGAAATCTTCAACCGCCTTATCGAGCATCTCCTTTTCCCAGGTAATTCTATTTTCTAATTTTTCAATTTCTTTTCTGATTGCTTCCATGGTGCTACCTCCGATTTGTTTTATTTAGCGTACTCGTAACGTAGCACCTGCGTCCGGAGTGTCAATAGGTATTTCAGAGAAAATACGGATGATTTTACATATAGGAATCAGGCTCCAGTTTGCGTCCTTTCTTGAACTGCTGGAAGTCAGCCCATTCTTTATTCCCTACCTTCCCCTGGCTTCTTGCCCAAGTGTAATAGTTCTCCCATGAACAATCATCGAACAGGGATAGCTGCTTCGGTTCCAATGCTGCTTGCTCCTCGATTGTCATATCCAGATCTGTCTTGCCTTTCCTTTTTCCGGTAAGAGTATGAACATCAAATACCCAATCCGGTATCCCCTCCACTCCAAGATGGCATTTTGTGATATCAACATGCTCAATCTCTTTTTCATCCAAGATGCGATCTGGCAGCATGAAATTGCAGGCTACATAGCAGGCATCCCGATTCTTCCTTGCCAGACAAAGAAGGGTGATTGCTTTTGCTGCAAACAACGGATCTTTGTCATATCCCTTTCTGCCTTTGTTGCAAAAATCATCCGCCAGCTTTAGGGCAATAATCTCCTTCGTCATAATACCATAACAGTCCTCTGCTGATATAACTACCAGACGCTTCCACATATAGGTATGATAATTCCCAAACAACTCATATGCAGCATATCCTGCTAAATTTGGATTACACCGTCGGATTGCCTTCTGTAACATGGATGCACAGTCATACATATTATGTCCATGCAAAGTTCTTAAATCATATGCCATAATTCTATTCTCCTTTCATCGGTTATGTTTTGGCGTACTCCGTATCGTAGCACCTCCACCTCCGTTGTCAAAAGATTTTCCAGATAAAAACTGAATGGATTCAGTATTTTTATCTCGGCACATTGATCTGTGGCTTATTATTCTTATAGTTATACTTGAAATACTTTCCCCACTTCCGCTTCATGTTCTCAATGCTGTCTATCTGATCCTGCCGGAGTTTTGAGCTGTCTCCACCAGCGTTGACATCCTGATAATCTTTACAGATGATGTACCTCGGCTTCAGAATGATTCTGTTATACAGAAGCTCCTGCAATACCAAGTCCAGATCATAATTGTACTTGCACTTTTCATCTGGACGTGCCTTCAGAACCTTTTTATATACCCACTTCAGAGAACCAGACGTTCCCTTAAATGCAAATTCGCCATCGTACCCATACGGGATTCCGGTGGCGTCTATACAGGCATATCCTACATTCAAATCAACCATGAGCTGTGCAATTCTTTCGATTTCAGCCATGATAGTGTCCTTGTCCTTATTAAGCCGGGTGGTATCATCTAAGCGATACATCATATCTTCAATATCATCGTCTGCTATGAAAATGATGTCTTCTGGCGCATGATCCACAATCCACCAGTATGTCTTGATGGCATTGTTAACCTCATTATCTGGGGCAGCCCATATATTCTCTACTCCTGCTTGCCAGTACAGCTCCGCTTCGCTCTCCCTTACAACATAGGTACAATGTTCCAAAATATCCTGTGTCATAATCTTATTATATCGATGGTAGCTCTGGACATAGATACCAAGCGTTACTTCTCCATTATCATTCATCCGTATATGCCTCCCTCAGAACCTCGAAGAAACTATCAATCTCATATCCTTCATTCATGCAGTAGTCGAGAACAGACATATTCGGCAGGAACTCTCCCCACTGCTGGCTATATTTCAGCGGCTGAAAGTCTGAGTACACCAGTTTGATTCCGGCTTGGGTGAAATGTTCCTCATCCTGGTAGTTTTTGCCTCCATACCCAGATAGGTATGTATCGCCACCTACCCTCCGAACAATCTCGATCACCCTGGCTTCTGCCCTAGTATCCAGGTGCATATCGGAAGACCGAAGTATCTCCATTTTCCATCCGAATTTCTCTATGAACAAATTCATAGTTGCCATATTCAGCGATGCAAGACTTTCATACTCCATAAGGATGCAGTCACTGAAATCAGAAAAGACTTCGCCAAAATGCGGAGCCTTCTTGTAATTCATCTGTATTGTTTTTAAGTGTTTATCCTTCCATCTAAGGAAATCCTTTGGAGCTACTTCCGTTAGCTTCTGACCGAACACCCTTGCGGTAGGCACTTTTAATCTACATTCCCCCTGTGGCGTCTTAATACGGTTCCAATCAAATACATATCCGTTGGAATACTGAGCATCATCAAGATACACAAACTTATCAGACTGCCATATCTTATAAAAAATACCGAGATACGGAATATAGCATGGCTGGTGAATAGAAACAACGCCCATTCCTACACCCCCAGTCTGAACGCCAGCTGGAAGGCTTCTGCATATTCAGTTCCTGCCTGACTTCCCCTGCATACTGCCATAGATGCCAGAACACTGCTGCTTCTCGGATGTGGTGCCTTACGGATAACATCCTTATACACGCTAATTGCATTGATCTTCTCATGGATATCCTCTTGTGACACATCCATAAATACGTTAGGCCTGAAGCAGTTGGACGAAGAATTGATATTCCAATCCGTAGAAGAGGGCACCTCCATAAACAAAATACTTTTGATGGGCTTTATCTTGCATATCTGCCTCATTGGGAGCTTCGCCGCTTCAAGGCAACACTCAGAGGTGATGCCATGATCCACATGGACATCTACCGGGTGGTGTGTTATAAGCACTTCTGGTTGGCAGTCCTTAATGGCTGCTTCAATAAATCTGACGATTGCATGATGATCTTCATCTTTGAATCTCATACATCCGAAATCGCCTACATAGGATTTCTTCACTCCCAAGATAGCATGGCTGGATGCAATGCCTTCCTCCAGGTTATCATCCCGGGTAGGACTCCAATGGCTGAGGAGGCAGACATACACTTCATCGCCATTCTTGGCTGCCTTGTGCATTGTCGCTCCTGCCCCCAGAGCTTCATCGTCCGGGTGTGCCGCTACAATTAAATATCTCATTCCTTGCCCTCCTCTCCTTCATTCTCCGGTTCCGTCTGTGCTTCAACAAGCTTCTCTGTAATCTGGGCTTTCATCTGATCGTACCAGATTGCTCTAGCCTTAATCTTTCGCTTCTTGGTAACAGCCACTTTTCTTCCCTCAATACCAAGCTTGCGGATCAAATCATTATAATCAATCTCACTTTTGCATACGATCATAACGTAATTGTACTTCTCATACCGTATCAGTTCCATATCCTCAATCTTCCGTTCATCCGGACTATCATTGTTGAGGTCTACTCCCAGATCCAGCGTAAGGTCTGCGGTCCAATCTGCCAGCAATTCCAAATCCCATTCTCCGGCGTGGACATTATCTTGGATATTGATTGCCCGGAGTTCTGCCTCTGTGTATCCAATCAACCTTTTCACATCCACTTCGATATCCGGGTCTCTCCTCTCCAGTATGATTGAACGCTGGTTCCCGGCGATGACATTATCGTATTCATCAATCAAAAAAATGCCGAAGTCCCCAAACATATCCAATGACTGTTCAAGTTCTTCGACCTTCTTCTTAGAAATCTTTCGAGGATTCCCGAAATTATGTTTCAGATCACCTACTCTCATTTTGCCAACTTCAATTCTTTTCATTTATCACCATCTCCTTTTGTGCTATAATCCTTCTCGAAGGAGGAAATACTATGGAAGATACCAACTTCGGTTCTTTGCGAACCGCAAACTACTCCGGCTCCAAGCAGCGGATGCTGACCGGGCTGGAACATCTTGTGAATGGCAGCTCTGTCCTGCCATTTCATATTGCCGACTACTGGCAATGGGCGTACTCTGATATGCTCCGCAATACTCAGCGTGGAGTCTTCGCAGAGTTCATCGTAAAAGCCGCCCTTGATCTTGGTGGGATTTTCACCAACAATAACATCCGCTCCAACTTTGAACCCTTCGACCTTGTAGGTCCTAATATCACCAGACGTTATGCGCCCTCCCATCCACTGGAAAATTCGAGCTTTCCATGCAGGATTGAGGTGAAATCTGCCGCATACATACAGTCGTGGGAACAGCACGAAGGCACGAAGCCTAGAATCACATTCAGCATCGCCCCGGCAAGACTGCCGGATGAAACTGGTGATTTCAAAGCAGATGCACCCTTGCAACGCAATTCTGATCTGTACGTCTTCGCTGTATACACGGCAAAAGAAAAAGAACGGAATATCTTAGATATGAACTTGTGGGAGTTCTATGTTGCTAAAACATCCGCCTTGGACGAAAAATATGATAAGCAGAAAACAGTCTCTCTTTCCAATCTAAAAAAAGACCTTTCTCTTACTTCGTTATCATTTGAAGAACTCTGCCAGGCAATTACCGATACCTGCAAGAGCATTTCAGATGATAACAAAAAAGACCATCCTATCATGGACAGTCCTGCTCGTTAATTCGTCTACCATACACAGGCTTCAAGGCTGGCGTTTTTGCCAGCCTTTCATGCGCTTTCGGAAAGAAAAACTACATGGCTCTGTGTTAATGGTGACATTGGGGTTGTTGGCTATTAACATAATAGCACTGGAATTTTCCAATTTCAACCTTACATTTTTCTTACATTCCAATTTAGCATGTATTATGTGTTTCGTATAGCCGCAGGGAGCGTTTATTTACTACATTCCAAGCAAATATACTGACAGTATCTTACAGGCTATTCCTATATCTCTGTAAACGATTTTCTCACTGATGTTTTCCATCTTAGCAATTTCTTTTACATCATGTGCATCGTCATCAATATACATTGCGTACAGTTCTCTGTATCTTCTTTTCGCCTCATCACTTGAAGAATTATCAGTCTCTTTCTTATATAGTGCCATAGCTTTATCGATAGACTGTATTTCAAATGAGTCTCTTTTTCTTTTGTTCTCAACAGACCTTATTATATTATCTGCTTTCTCAACAACATCAAGTCCACTTCCCATTAAATCTCTCACAAACGCCCATCTCAGTTCAATCTTCTCATCGTCTGTGAACTCTTCGGTCTCTGCGAACGATGCTTTCACTCTGCGATAAGATTGAAGCTTCTTCTTTGTGATACGAACATTCTCATTATTTTTACGCTTCTGAGTTTTCTGTTCTTCGGAACGATATGCCTCAACCGCTCTATCGGCTGCAATAGCTGCCAAGTCGTTGAGTTGTTCCTGTGTTAATGAATATCTTGCCTCTTTCATCAGCCGCCTCCTTGACTTTTATTTTTTCACGAGATATACTTCTTTTAGGTTAAGGGCTGTCTCGTAATGTGAGGCGGCTTTCTTTATGGCCTTCAATTTATTCTCCTCTAGTTCCACGAAGGAGATATACCACACCTTTCGGATGCCGCTCGTCAAACCAATGCCAAATCTCTTCCCTGTCTGTGCCAGCCGGAAACATCGCAACTTCTCTATTTCCAATCATCAGCTGGTACTCGCTTTCCAGAACCAAACATCCATCTGAATCCTCGTCAAACACAACATCCTCCAAATTCTTCCACAATTTCTCGATCATACGATGGCACAAAATCGTGCTTCCGTCCCAGTCGCAGAAGTCATCGCTATCAACCAGACATTCACCACATAACATCATAGGGAATCCACACTTCGGGCAGAATGCCTGATAACCATCCCGGCGAACGCTCCACTTGAAAGTATTCTCTGTCCCACAATCCGGGCACTCTTCTGTAACCATATCCATCCGCATTTCCATAAGCTCTTTCTGCTTTTGAACCGCAGCAGCATGAACTTCTTCGTTTTCTTCTCGAAGCCTCTTAACTTCCCGTCCTAATTCACTATTGAGCGCATCTCTTATTGACATATACTACTCCTTCTACAAAATCTCCCGCCAATGTGTCGGCGTATAATACACATACATACTCCCATCTGGGACATACCACAGATTCTTGTACCGGTACAACGGCTGCTGGTTCCGGATAAATACACCATCATCAATCTTGGTTTCCACCATCAGATTCTCAGGCGGCAGAATATCCATAGTTCTCTTCCACTCTCCCATGTTCTGCTCTCCTAAATATCAGTTTAACTTTGTACAATTCAAAAAATCATCTGGTTCATTTTTGGTAAATGATACATTCAATTTTTTACAAAAATTATATGGCAAAACACCATGTGTGATAATCTTCCGATGTTCACAATTCAAACATTTCTTCGGACATTTTCTATCCGCATACGCTTTCTTGTCTTCATCTGTCATATTTTCCTCTAAATCTTAATTATTGTTAAAACCATTCCATGTTACAGTTATTATTAATACAATCTTCCAATACCATTTTAAAGTCTTTGAACATTGCACAATCTGGCCTCCCGCAATATCCATAGCAAATATCATCATCATAATCTTTAATAATCTCGTAGATTGATTTACAATGCTCAAGATCCATCTCTCCACTGCAATCACTTGCATACAAAAAATATAAAATTTCATCTTTTTCGCCATGATATTTTTCTGATAATTGCTGTATTTTTGCATTGTAATTGTCAAAAAAACTCTGTCTCACTGTACCAAAAAGTATCATGCCAGTCTCGAGATTCTTATAGTGCTCATAAATATCCGGTGCTGTCAGTTCAGCGACCTTTGTTCTCAGAGCCTTAAACCCACCGTATCCTAAATCAATGCTGCAATTTTTACTTTCAATCGTTAATCCCATGATAATTCCTCCATTAAACCTTAATTTTCTTGTTTGTATTCTTCTCCGCAAAATGGACACTTTGATAACATTAAAGGAATTTCCTTTGTCCTTTTCTTTCCAAATTCTCTGCAAGTAAAGGATAAATACACTCTACCTGAAAGCAATTCTACCGGAGGGTCTACATTTACATATCCCCCAGCTTCTTTTATTTTGTAACAAATTTCTTTAATACAATCACACATATTCTCCTCCAAATCTCAGTTTAATTTAATCATCATGCCATTTTATTCTTTGTCCGCATTCTACATTTGGACATCTTTCAAGATGTGTTAGATGCTTATAGTATCCATCACCCTTATGCTCTGAAAGCTCATATTCACAGGTTGGGCAGTTTGCCGGACTCCAAGCTCTTATTTTAACCAATTTAGGAATCTGTTTTTCTAATGCAGTGATTGCCTTATCAATGGCATTTTTTCGATTTATTAAAGAAGAATTATCTGCTTTAGGCTCAAAATCTTCATTGTACCGAATCATATTTTCCAATACAGTGCTCTGAATCCTTAATTCATGTGCCGCTTCTTCGTTTGTCATGTTTCCTCCACTAAACTTTAATTTAACTCGATACAACAACTACTTGTTTAATACCACAACTGTTTACTACAACTGAGCCTTAAATTATCCCAAAATCATGTAATGTTAACTGCGCCCGATGCTCTTCAAGCCTCTGTTTCGACAGCTCATACCGCTTAGGATCAATCTCAAATCCAACATACGGAATCCCTGCTTCCTCATATGCGATTAGGCTGCTGGCACTCCCTACATGGGTATCCAGTACCTTCCATCCCGGCTGTACATATTTCTGGACCAGCCAGCGGTAGAGATTAACTGGCTTCTGGGTTGGGTGGATCCGTTTCTCGTTAAGCTTCTTATTTCCCTGCTGGATCCAGCCCTCTTCGATGCTCTTTCCCTGCATCATCCCATTCCACATATACCGGAACAGGCGGACAGAATCATGCAGACTGCATGAAGCAATCTCGCAGTCTGAGAAGCTGCTGTTTCCGTTGCACTTGTCCCAGACGATTCTGCCCGGTGGAAAATCCCAGTCAAAATAATTACAGCCCCATATAATCTGATGTTTGGAAACACGTTCCAGTTCACGGAAGTAATCTTCTCCTGGTACTTCCCAGTTTTCTGAGGGTTCGTAGTGCCTCTGTACGCCTATCGGACTTACTTTCCGACCATAATACCCTCTGCGTTCCGGGCCGGAAAAGTAAGGAGGATCAGTGATAGCAATGTCAAAATATTTGTCTGGGAATTGTTTCATGCCCTCCATGCAGTCCATGTTGTAATATCCATATTCCATAAGTCACTCCTCTGGTTGATACGGCTCCGGCAGCGGCATCCAGGCAATAATCCTCACCGACTCATCACCCAGATGCCAGGAGCCAGCATAATACTGCACAAAACAGCATTTATGTCATCTAAATAATCATCATAAATCTCACATTCTTCACAATCATCTGTACAATCGTGTACATAATCGCAATACGGGCAATCCATGCTTTTTTACCTTCTCATCTAATTTTCTTTCTTGCCATACTCCTGTCTGCTTTTATCTTTCAGCATCCGCCTCATCATTCGGTTAGGGGCGGCAATTTCAGCCATGCCGCCCTTTCTACATCCAAACTGTTTGCTGTACGCTGTCAGGCCTAATGCCATACCAGCAGCCATGGTTTTACTTGTCCTGCTTTTTCCCATTGCTTACCTCATTCTTTATTCTTCTTCTCTTTCTTCCCAGTTCTCGCAACAATGACTATAATCTGTCCAATCTGTGCAGTAATCACTCTCACCATTGGCGCATACCCAGTCATCTGATATATCTTCATGCCTGCGCCATCTGCAAGTTCCACAGCATTTTCTCATCTGTTCTTTCCCTCCTCCTGATACGGTGCCGGCAGCGGCTTCCATGCGATCACTTTTACCTTCGCAAAAATACGTTCTTTTTCACACATCCATCTTCCATCTACCGTATATGATGTGTCACATATTATTGATCCATCTTCCAGTTCGAGCATTACATTTACTTTATCGGACATCCCTTCAAACATTGATTTGTGCCATTTATCAGTGCCTTTAAGTTTTGCAAATATTGATGCTTTTTCTTCGGGCAGCCTGTCTTTCACTGAAATCCAATCGTCATTTACATTGTTCTGTTTTGCGGCATTTGTAGCAGCCACAATTACTTCCATTGCATCCTGAAGGGATACCGTAAGCATCACGCCTGACTGCATATCCCTGATCGAAAAAATACCAATCTCCATGCTTGCAGAAATATGAGCATCGCTCTTTTCTCTCTGCTGAAATGCAGTTCCTTCTTCTGCCGGATTCTCCAGAAAGTCTGTTCTAATACATTCAGCCACTCCGATTACTCCGTCCCCAGGTCCATCCTGGGGATTGCTCGGTTTTCTGATCTCCATTGTCTTGTCCTCCTTAATCTCTGATCGGAAGCGGCACACTAATTTCATCTCTTACGATGGTAACTCGCCCTTCCTTAATAATCGCTGTTGCGTGTGGATCGAAATGCTTGTTGAGGTATTCCAGCATGGGGATTGCTGCATCCTTCAGCTCCTGAGAAGATTCTTCTTTTACCTCCGTATGATGGTCTGTTTTCCCCTGTACGACGTAAATAGCACACATACTTTCTATTTGCTCTGGTTTCATATGTACCTCTTTCGTAGAAGCAAGTACCTCTTGATAAATCATCTCGGTTAATTCCTCAACATCTCTGGCTGCTGCATTGGGATTTGGTGCTTTATTGATTCTGTCCAACAATTCCTTCTTACGTTCAATCCACATCTTCTCTTTCTTCTCTCTCACATCTACAAGCACAGTGAACCCTGACCTTCTTACTTCCGCCGTTTCCATCAAAAAGCGGCATATCAATTTCTCTCTCCGTCCTCTCTCCGCAGACCGTGCAGTGCAGAAGACCATCTTCGCCAACAACTTCTCTTATCCCCATTCTTTACCTCCAATCTGCGTATGGATCATCGTCATTCCCAGATGATACCTGCGTCACTGATTCTTCCTTGTTAGGAAGAAAATCAGTAAATGGCGTACTATCTGAGAAAAATGTCTTTAGGTGCTTGATGTACTGCGGTTCTGGCCGTTCCCTTGCTACCTTGCTGGCGTAATTCTTTACCGCCTCCAGCAATTCTTCCGGTTTCCATCCATCATTCAAGCGAGCCTTATATTTCTTATAGGCTTCACCCTTTCCGACCTTTCTTGGGTAGAACTGCCACAATTCCTCAAAATCTTTCATATAGACAGCGGCTGGTTGCTGTTTTGGCTGTTCGACTGGTGGAATATTGAGTTTCGGACTTGGTAAAAGCTCCTCCATGGCTTTACTCTGCACTTCCAGGTTTGGTAAAAGGCTTCCTTCCTGCTGATTCTTCATCATACGCTTCAGACTGCGTTCTTTTCTCTTCCGGGCAGCATTCCTTTCTCTGACTTCAATAGCCTTGTACCATTGCTCCTGCCATTCTTCCCAGTCATGGATATATAGCCCATTCTCAATGTCAATCCATCCGGTAGTAACCAGTGCATCCACTACATCATCCGCACCATATCTTCTGTCGATTCCTATGTTGAGAACCTCTGCCACATCATCCTTATCAGCACCAACTATGCAACCGTCCTTTCCGGCATTATTGATAGCCCACAGCCACAGTCGTATCAGAATACCCAGAGCTTCATTCTGCGAACATCCAATTTCCTTTGCCAAGCTCCTTAGCTTCCCTCCGATCACCTGCTCATGTACGCTTATCCATGCCATCTTATCACCACCAATTCTTCCGAAATTGCGTACATCAAATGTCTGCTGTAAGATTTGTAATCGATATATATCCCTTCAGCACTCGGTTATGTCTGCAACAAGCACACAACTCACACCTGTCCGGCTCCAACTCTCCGCTCTTTACTCTGAGGATTCGAGGCATATTGGCTTCTACCATATTTTTAGCTTCATCCAGATAATGCTGTTCCACCTTGATTATTCGGATGTCTGACTCCGGTTTTTCCTTCGTTGCCCCTGCTATAAAGAACGGCAACCTCTGTCCAGTATTCTGGTAAACAATCTCTTGGTAAATCGCTCCCTGGATGTCATAGCCCCAGTACCGAACAAAATCCAGATACCCAATGTCTCTCACCCATTTCAGCTTCGTGATGGATTCAACTATCTTCAAATCTACAATCGCCGCCCCAGGCAGATAACTGTCCATCTTGATCTTCCACTTACAGCCGAACAGTTCTCCGACCATAATCACCTGCTTCTGCCCGGACATACACCTCATAAAGTATTCATCACGCTCAATGCGTTTGATGATGTCCTCTGCCTGCACATACGAGGATTTCAGCCCTCCATCCTGACGAAAAATATCCGGATTTTCTTTCTTGAATTGCTCCAGAGAACCCTCAAAATAAGAATCTACATAACTGCCAACCAACAATGCCGTTGTCTTTTCATCTTCCCATCTGCCAGCCAGCTTCTCAGTACCATAAAACTCACACTGCATCTTCCCATATGTCCCAGCAAAGTCTTTGTACTGAGACACTGACATATATTCCATGTTCGCCTCTCGGCTATAATAATTTTCAGCCGTCAACTCCATTTATCCTCACCACCTACTCTGTAATATCAATTTCCTCCGGTTCCTCAACAAAGCTATCTACAACAAATGGATCTTCTTCGATATCCTGGTCTGGCTGATTATCCAGATAATCCCAATTACCTTCTTCGTCATACACCTTCTGATCGTCCTGGATAGCTCTCTGCATATCCACAGACAAGATACCCCATTTACTGAGCAGTAACTTAATGACTGTCTTCAGAGCCATTGCTTCAAAATCGGTACTCCACTTACTCGAAGTCTTCTTTTTCTCGATGTCATATCGGTACGACTGGGAATACTTCCTTGCGTGATTGTCTACATCAGCCGTTGTCATAAACAGTTCCTGACTGAACCCGGTCTTCAGTCGGAACCAGGCGTAGTATCCTACAATCTTGTCTTCTTCCCCCGCACTTCTCTGGGTGCAATTAGAGAAATCTGTAACAAATTCAATCTCTCCAGTGATCGGGTTGTAGGATACCAGTTCATCCTCATATACCACCGCATAATTCATTTTCTCATAATACCCAGAACGAATCGCCAACTGGATGAAGCCTTTATACATCATCTGGAACTGTGCCATCTTCTTTTTGTACCACTGCCCGTTTGCGTCTTTGACCGACTTGTCATACGGAACCAATGCAGCAAATCCAAGATTGCTGTCAATCGGCAAATCAAACGAAGCTGCCACGAATGCCGCCCCCATAATGGAGTTCGGCTCACACTGCTTCAGAGCCGGTGTGGCACTAATCACATTTACGATAGATGCCATAAACTGCGGTGCTTTTCTTCCGAGAACCTCATGGAATCTCTGTTTCACATTTTCTTTAGCAAGGATGCCTTTCACTTCTTTTACAACATTCACCTTGCCCGGCTGCTGAACAGCAACCTGCGTATTCTCATTCGCCATATCTTTTCCTCCTTCTATGCTGTCCGGAGATTTTCTCCAAGCATTTCTAAAATTTCATCTGCCGTCATATCGTCAATACATTCTTTGCAGATATATCCTTCTGGTCCATCCAAAAACTTATCTCCCTCAAAAATTCCATATCCGCATTTATCGCAAGTATGAACCGGTTTCGATTCTGGTGCGTTCGGACACCGTGGATGGCAAGGGCTACTCATACACACGCTACACATACTCCTTCCTCCTTCATCTTTCTCAGCATCGTCGTTGCATTTATACTTTGACGGTACAGATAATTCTTAACTTCATCCTCATACAGAAGCGGCAGATACTCCTTCAAATTTGACACCTTGGCAACTTCCATCTTGCGTTTACAATACCGAAGGAGATATTCAGCTTCTTCGTCTGAGATATGAACGCCTTTGCTTCGCCATTCTGCGATTATACTTTTTAATACTTCTGGCATCAGCTTCTTCCTCCTTAAACAACTCGATCAATCTAGGCAGATTCCTTCTGAACGCTCTTACAAAACGAGCCAATCCCAAGACCACCGGAAGAACCAGCCATTCTCCGCCAAATGCTACATATCCTCTTTCGGCATAGGCAAATTCCACTGCTTTTCTAGTAAGGACGATACCTATTACCAACCAGATCCAGTTTCGGATGATGAACTTCTCCATCTTCTTCACCGCCTATTTCTCCTTTTCCTTGTAGAAATAATGATTGCCATGCTTGAAAAGATACTCCAGGTTGTCCTGGTGCCATGTGGACTTTCCTGCGCTCTCAAAATACAACGCTCCATGACTTTTATCCCATTGTTCAGCCATCACCATATCCAGTGCATTGTAGCAATCTTCGTCCGGCTCAACTCTCCACCATCGTCCACCTTCCTGGGTAACACTAAACTGGTTCTTCTGCATAATGACTTCTTCAATCGAATCCGGGAACTTATCGCTCCAGACACGGTTCAACACCACCATGATAACGAGTGCTTTTCCTTCGGTATCTTCTCCCTCAGCTTCTGCCATCGCAATTTTTGTCAGCAAGTAGGATTCCTCGGCATCCAAATCTCTCGAAGTAACCATCGGCTGATGTACTTCTTCCGGTTCCCCATCTTTCAGCTCTGTTCTTGGTACTTTCCAAATCACCGAAGCCACCGCTTCTTCTTGGTAAGACTTTACTCTTCCTGCATTACTTGTAAGCTCTGTCAATCCGGTTGCCAGATATACCATAGCTCCACATACGGCAAACATTTTCACATTACGCAATAGCAATCGTTTTCTTCGTCTGTTCATCCGACGTAACACTCCTTTCAGCTAGCGGCATTGTGAAAATCCCAAGGTTGATTCCATCCATCTTAGACACTGTCTCATTGAACTCCTTCTCATTGCTTATTCCATATTCACTTTTTAAAATTTCTTTCATTCTGGCAGCATCCATAGTCTTCGCCTAACCTTTTAATGCCTTTTCACCAACCAGTTTCATCTCACTGATTACAACAGCCATTTCATCCAACTTCCGAAGTATCTGTTCCAATTCCGGTTTTTCATCATCGCTGATAACCCCATCCGAAGCAATACTCACCAGACTATTCTTCATAACCTTCAGTTTATCGGAATCAAATTCCCGAATCATACGAAGTGCTATGCCCTCAATCCCATTGACCTTTGTTGCCAGCGGCATTGCCTTTCCTATCGGACATTCATATTTGCAGTATCCATACTTCAATTCCGGAGCGTTATATAAGTCTGCCATCAAAACAACTTTATCTACTGGAACAACCTTCGTATTCCCCAACTCATAATCAGCCAGAGTAGATACCGATATCCCAAGCAGTTCTGAAGCGCCTTCTCTGCTAAATAGCTTATCATTATATTTTGCAGCCTCTTTCCTCGCACGAAAGTAAACATTTTCATTCTCTTTCATGGAGCCATTTCCCATGTTCGTCACCAACCTTCCATGATAGAATTTAATTACCATTTAACGAGCAGGTAGTTTCCGGGATGTTAAGCACATCACTGATAGCTTTCACCGCTGGTTCTGTGTAAATCCGTCCATTTACCACGGCGGAAGCGTATTCCCTGGACAATCCTGCTTTCTCAGCCAATTCTTTTGTGGTCATGTCCAAGTCAATCATCGCTTTTTTTGCCTGCTTACACCATGGCGACAACACTTTTCCCATTCTTACGTTCCTCCTTCCTGTACGGATTTGTAATTTACATTTCCGTAGTTCTTTGGTAGAATGGAAATGTAATTTTCCTTTCGTATGGCTTTTCCGTTATCATTTTGCCTTACGTTAGGTTGTAGTGATTTGTAATTTACATTAGTATCGTAGCTGGAATTTTCGAGTTTGTCAATAGTTAAATTGGAATTTTCCACTTATTTTGGAGGTGATTTATTGTCTGATTTACTCAAACGCGTTTACGCCCTCATGGAAAAGGCTGAGATCAAGCCTACTCAGCTTGCAAAAGAGCTGGGAATGTCAACATCTACCTTCTCTGATTGGGCCAAAGGCAAAGGTAGCCCTTCTCTAAAGGCAGTCATGCAGTTCTCAGAATACTTCGATGTATCAATGGACTATCTGGTATACGGTAAATCTCCAGAAACAGCTTCTGCATCAATACTGGAATTTTCCAGTTCTGAAGATGTGGATTTACTGAGGAAGTTTCATCTTCTTCCGCCGGAATTACGCCAGAAAGCTGTTGGTTATATCGAGGGCATGGTTTCAGCAATGCCTAAGCCATCTTCTGAGGGAAAGGAAAGATTATTAGGATAACAGACTATCTGCGGAGGAATGACTAATGGCTTACATCGGCAACGAACAATTCTCAATAGGCAGCCACACTATTACCCTCACCGTGAACGACTTTTGGAGATGGTCTTACTCTGATTTGAATGATGGAACCTGCCGTTCAGCATTGGCAAAGTTCATCGTCGCAACATCCCTGAAAGTTCCAAATTTAAACCAAGGGCTTTCCAGAGCATTAAAAAAACCTTATGACCTCATATCTAAAGACGGATACCGAATCGAGGTGAAATCAGCTGCATACAACGAGTCTGTGGATGAAGAACATCCAGACTACATTTCATTTGGGATTGTTCCGACAGAACTGTCTGGGAGAATCAAAGAAACAAATACTACACATCGGAACTCTGATGTCTTTGTATTCTGCGTCTACAAGGCTGTTTCAAAGAATGAAACACCTTTGAACATGGACTTTTGGGATTTCTATATCCTTCCAACGAAGGTGCTGAATGAAAAAATGCCTATTCGAAAAACCATAACAGTTCAATCGCTCATGCAGCTGGAGCCGATGTGGTGTGACTACTACGGAATAGGCAATGCAATACAAGAGGTTATGACCGCCTGAGAAATCAGGCGTTTTTCTATTAGAGGTGAACTATGGCATACAACAAACTTTCACTACCTGGACATATACGGGTAGCAATCTACGTCCGGGTGTCTACCATGCATCAGATTGACCGGGACTCCCTTCCAATGCAGAAGCAGGACTTATTGGCATACGCAAAAATTATGCTCGGCACTGATGATTGCATAATCTTTGAAGATGCAGGTTACTCCGGAAAAAACACTGATCGTCCAAAGTTTCAGGAAATGATGTCCCAAATCAGGGCTGGAGGCTTCACTCACCTACTTGTTTGGAAAATTGACCGTATATCCAGAAACCTACTGGACTTTGCAACCATGTACAACGAGCTGAAGGAGCTGGGTGTGGTCTTCGTCAGCAAAAATGAACAGTTTGACACTTCCACGGCAATGGGAGAAGCAATGCTCAAAATTGTCCTGATTTTTGCAGAGCTAGAACGTAACATGACATCAGAGCGTGTCACTGCTACCATGATTTCAAGGGCAAGCAACGGGCTTTGGAATGGTGGGAGGGTTCCGTATGGATATGAATGGGATTCTAAAAGCAAGGAGTTCTCATACAACACTGATGAATACAATATCGCTCGCCTGATCCATGACTTATATGAAGAAGAACGTTCCCTAATTCGTGAAGCACGAATCCTCAATGCGAAGGGCTACCGTACAAGATCTGGGAACGAATGGAACCCAGTATCTCTGCATATCATCCTTCGGAATGTTTTCTACTGTGGTGATTACCGTTACAATGTGCTGAAAGAGGGAGATCGGCAGAAAGTTAAGGCCGAATCTGAATGGATAACAATAGAAAATCATCACCCTGCCATTGTCAGTCGGGAACAGAAAATGCGTATCATCTCCATCTTGGATTCTAACTCCCGAATCAATAAAAAGAAAAATAATTACAAATCCGGGAAGTATACTCACATCTTTTCTGGACTTATTTTCTGTGGAAGCTGTGGAAATCCAATGGGTGCTGCTCCAGTATCTCTTCGAGCAGACGGTTGGCGTTACTCAAAGTATAGCTGCCCTACAAGAAGAAAAAGCTCAATGGCTTGCATTGGCAAATCAACCTCTGATCCGATTGTAGGCGAGTTCGTTTTCAATTACATACTCAATATGCTGAACACACAGCGAGACTTCTCCAAAATCACATCTATAGATGAGATGCAGGACAAACTTCTGACTGGAAACACCTTCCTCAACAGATTTCTTTGCTGGAGCTGCTGGCTGTGAACTTCCAGATGATGA
>ENA-ORRR01000223-ORRR01000223.1-human-gut-metagenome-genome-assembly--contig:-NODE-223-length-59978-cov-3.49797_pt1 | contig 59978 bp, 69 predicted proteins | sample MGYA00242182_ERZ509148 | MGnify/ENA primary metagenome ERZ509148 (study PRJEB26280, sample SAMEA2338674) | human gut metagenome | biome: human gut; feature: human-associated habitat; material: faeces... | reverse complement strand
GATTGATGATACTAACTATGCTGACTGCCTTGCTTTATACAATTTTAGTCATGTCGATAAGATCAAAGGCAAGGAATCTTTTTCCTATATATTTAATGACAATATCAACTATATCCGTTTTCTTTATAATAGAGGTAAGATCAGAAATGTTACCTATGATACCATCCAGAAAACTATTCTTTATGGTTCTATCTATCTTGGCTATGATCTTTTTGTCTGCCCTCATTGCGGCAACGAATCTATCGTCCCCCACAAATGTCACTCCAAGCTCTGTACTTCTTGTGGTACCAAAGAGGCTAAATTGCGTGCTGCTCATATTTCCTCTATCGCTCTTGATGCCAGGCATCGTCATATCGTCTTTACTATCCCAAAACACTATTTATAAAGAAAATATGAAATATTAAATAATGCACTTTCTAGTTCATTATCTTGTATTTCATTATCGACATACTTTTGAAAAAGTTTCTTTTCAGAATCCAATAAAATGTCACTGTTAAGTAATTCAAGAAAATTTTTAGCACATAAACAAATAACTTCTTTAAAGCGGTTCATTTGTTTTTCATAAGAACTTTTTGTCATATCTTTCAAAGAAATAAATATTGTTGGATACTTATTTTGATCTTTTAAAGCATTTTTATTTTTTGAAATATTTAAATAATCAAATAAATAAGCATTTTCTTTTTCTTTAATAGAAAAGAAATAATACAGCATCAACATATTAAGTGTCTTACTAAATCTTCGCGGTCTTGTACAAAAGACAACTTGTTCATTTAATACATCTATAATTAGATTTGTTTTATCTACATAATATGCATTTTTATCAATCATTTCTTTAAAGTTTTCTATTCCTGCAGGTATTAGCTTCATATAATCAACTCATTTCTTTATTTACATATTATATGTGATATAAACCCTGATTTATATTGGATTATTTGTCCAATAAAAAAGAAGTCTCATCAAGAAACTTCTTTTTACTATTATTATTCATCACCAAATGAAATACCAATTGCTTTAGCTGCTTTAACAAGTTCACCATTTGGATCAACATGTTTTTGTTGACCAATCTTAGCTGCACCTATTACTTCTTCTAATGAAGTATATCCCATCTTATCACCATTAATTGTAACAACATTACCAAATTTACCTTCATTAATAAGTTCAACTGCAGCCACGCCATAACGAATAGATAAAATACGATCATATGCTGTAATATCTCCACCACGAATAATATGTCCTGGATTAACTGAACGTACTTCATGATTTGGAATTACTTTTTCTAGATCATCTGCTACTTTAGCAGCAAGTCCTGAATATCGTACTGGATCTGGACTATCTTCTACGATTTTACCAATGACTTTTGTTCCGTCTGCATATTTAGCTCCTTCAGCAACAGCAACAACAGTATAAGGTAATCCCATTTCATCACGTTTTTTAATTGCTTTAGCAATATTTTCAATGGTAAATGGAATTTCTGGAATTAAACATACTCCAGCATTTCCTGCTAGACCTGCGTATAAAGTAATCCATCCAGCATCTCTACCCATTAATTCACAACAAATAACACGATGATGTGATTTTGCTGTTGTTTGTAAACGATCAATAAATTCTGTACCTACTGACATGGCTGATATAAAGCCATATGTAACATCTGTACTTGCTAAATCATTATCCATTGTTTTAGGTACACCAATAACATTGACACCTTTTCTTGAAAAATCACGTGCACTTGTAAGCGTTCCATCTCCACCTAAAATAACTAAAACATCAACACCATCTTTTTTCAAATTTTCAACAGCCACATCAGAAACATCTTTCTTTACTTTTCCACCATGACCATCATCTACTAAATAATCAAATAAATTATCTTTATTAGAACTATATAAAATAGTTCCTCCTTCTTTATAAATATCTTCTACCGATTCTTCAGTAAGTTCTACATAATTATTATGGTATAAACCTCTATAACCATAAACAAATCCAATCACTTCATAACCATATTTAGAGATTGCAGTTTTAGTAATTGTACGAATAACAGCGTTTAACCCTGGACAATCACCTCCACCAGATAATAATGCAATTTTTTTGACAGTACTTCCCATAATTTTCTTCCTCCATACTATATAATTATAAATTCACCTAGAGGAAAAAACAATACTTTTTTATAAGCGTTTACAGTTATTTTATTATTTGCTTTGTTTTTGCATCATTTGGTAGATACCTTCTAAAGAAATAACTTGTTGAACAGGTTTAATATTTGCTCTTTCTTCTACTGTATTTCCATAATCAACTTCCATCAAAACACCTGAAGCATAAGTTGCCATTTCACTATTCAAAAACACTATAGGACCAGCCATTTCTTTTGAATATGCTAAACGATTAGCATATCCACAATGTGATAATAGTCCTTCTTCACCATGCGCCATTTCTGTAAATTCACTTTTCATACCTGTATCTGTCGATCCAGGTAATACAGCATTCACTCTGATTTTCTTACTAGCAAAAGATTTTTGTAAATATGCTGTATAATAGTTCATTGCTAATTTAGAATAAGGATAGCCTAACGTACCTGGTAAATATTGGAATCCAGTTTTCATAATCGCCTCTACTGTTGCATTCCAACCTGATGCTAAAATAGCATCTATATAATATTTTTATTTTCTTCCTTTTCCCAACCATTTCCACCAGTTGAAGTCATAAATGCAATTGTACCATTTTCACTCATAGCATGAATAAGATATTCTTCACAAATATATTTATTAGCAATAAAATCTATACTGACCGTTGTCATAAAATCATTTTTCATACCTGATACTCCTGCAATTCCAAAATATGAATCTATATGGCTAGACAACTCTTTCATCGCTTGATCGATAGATTCTTTCTTTGATAAATCTACATGTACATATTGTTTTATTCCTTTTACATCACATTCATTCCAATCAAGTGCATATACTTTCGCACCTAAATCTACTAACATTTCTGCTGTTGCCTTTCCCATTCCTGAACTTGCTCCTGTTACAACAACATTTTTGTTTTGATAACCAAAATAATCTTTCATTTAATCATTCCTCCTTAACTTCATTATATTTTTTTGTAGATTTTCTACAAATAAATATGAACATATTTAGACATTATGTAAGGATTATGTTATAAAAAAGATAGGTGATATCATGAATAAATCAATTAAGACAAAAAAACAAGTATCAAAAACACTTATTAAACTATTAAATTATAAACCGCTTGATTTAATTACAATAAAAGAACTTACAGAAAAAGCAAATATTAGTCGAACAGCTTTTTATAACAACTTTCATACATTAGAGGATGTTCTTAAATATATTTACCAAAACGCTCATAAACAAGTCTTCAAAGACAAATATTCTCATCTTAGTTATGTCTATAGTGATGAACATATTAAAGATATGATTCACTTTTTTGATAAAAACAGTAAATTACTCCTTGTTCTTATAAAATGGAATCTTATAGAATTTATTGCAAAATATAATACCGAAATCGTGCTTAGTTATACTCAACACTATAAAAATAAATTCGTACGTGAACATGCTTTTTATTTTATAAGTTATTATCATGGTTCATTGTTCAATATTTGTACCTATTGGATTGCAAGTGGTAAGCAAGAATCTTCAGATACACTCTTTAAAATGATTAAAGAATTCGAAAAAATAAAATTTGTATATAATCAAAAAGGATAATCCATATACAATTACATATATGGATTTCTTTCTTATTGAATAGGTAATTCATAAGTAGCTTTTGTTCCTGAATAATCCAATTCTACAATCAACTTAATCTTAGAACTTTGTTGCTTTAAACCATAAGCCTCTTCCCCTTCACTTTTTGTCCCTATAGGTGCTGTTTGGGGATAAGTATTTATAGAAGCTGGATAAGTTTCACAAACATTTCCACCTTCATCAATAACTTTAAAGTTAATACTTGAAAAATAAATATCATCTTCATTTGCTATATTTTCATAAGAATAATGTATGATAATGACTTGTTCTGGTTGACTATCTGCAAATTCATTACGATCATCTGTATTTCTTACTGAATCAACTGTAAAATGAATCAAATCTTTACTATTTTTAGTATATGTTACAGTTTCACCTATCGTATATATTTTTTCTTCTTTCTTTTCTTCTGTTTTTGTAGGTTTATTTGTATCTTTTTCTTCACTACTTCCACATGCTCCTAATGTAAGTGTTACAAACAAAACTAAAACTATCTTGATTATTTTCTTCATTGTTGTACTCCTTTATTTTGTTTAAAAATTGAAATAATTGCTAGAACAGCATTTATTAAACACCATCCTGCCCAAATATTTAAATCACTAAAACTTCCAGCAAGTCCTATACCTAAAAAACTTGCTAGTAAAAATAAAATAACAACTGCAATATTTCCTCCATTTTTTTGACTATTTCTTACAGCAATTGAAACAATTCCTCCTGCTAACATAAAAATAGAGACAAAAACACCAGCACTTCCTCCTACTTCTCCATTAGCTGACATTGTATTAGCAGTCCCTACTAATACAGATTGAAAAAAAACAAATACACTTAAAATAATTGATAAAATACCTGCTACTAATTTCCAAGTTTTCATATTCCCTCTTCCTTTCTTTTTTGTCTATTCCTTTTCTAATATCTCATATAAAATACATAATTCATGAATACCTAATTCTAAATCATTTAAAATCGTAAATATTTGTGATTCAACTTGATTAAACTCTTCTCTTTCATTTAATACATCCAAATGATCTTTTATCCCTTTAAACAATGATGCTAAATAAAGAATCTTCCCAGCTATATCTTTACTTTGGTATTCTTCTATATCCATACATAACCTCCTTATCTTAGAAATAGACTACATCTATAATGTATCTTATAAGACAAAAAAAAGGTGCCCCCTCGGGGCACAATTAAAGATACATTAAAAGAGTTCCAATAATAAGAGAGATAAATAATAAAATAAGCCAAGAAATAATCGTTGTTAAAACTTTAACAACAATCCCATGATTTTTATAATAAGGTAAATAGTCCCTAACAGATAAATAGTTTGTAGAAAATAAAAGTGTTATAATAAACCAAGAAATTAAAATCAAGCGATAAACAAAATACTGATACTGGCTTATTGGTTGATTTTCAATCTTAAAACTTATTAAAATCCATATAAATAAAAGATAACCCATAATCGCTACAATCATCTTCCAAAGCTTACCACTTCTAAATCCCGGTAAAGCTTTAGGATGTTTGATTTTCTTTTCTTTCTTTTTTTCAATATGAAATAATTGATCTAAATCTTTAATAATTTCTTTTACATCTTGATATCTTCCTTGAGGATCAATAGCAATCATCTTATCAATTATTCTCTTTTCTATCCCTTGTAAGTCATAATCTCTAGGCAACTTATTAGTAAGTAAAACATGATATAAAACTCCTAAAGAATAAATATCACTTCTTATATCTGTTTGATAAAAACCAAATTGTTCAGGAGCTGCATAACCTTGACTTCCTAACACCGTAGTATCTCTTTTTTGATTTTCAATATAATTTCTAGCTATATCAAAATCAAAAAGATAGACTTGTTTTCCATCATAAAAGATATTTTCGGGTTTAATATCACGATGAATAATTTGTGGATCTTGTTGATGCAATACATCTAAAATAATACATAATTGTCTTATAATTTGATAAGCTTCTAAATTTGAAAAAGTATGTTCATCTAAAATATCAGATAATGTTTGACAAGCTAAATATTCTTCGATGATTTCTAAACCGTCTTCATTTTCTTCTATTGAATAAATATGTGGTATTCCTTCTATATCTAATTGTTTTAACTTTTCCCAAATTGTTTTATTATATGTTTTCAATTCTTTTTTTATATAAATATTTCTTTTATCTAATTCTCTTACTAATGTAATTCTTTTTTGGGGTGTTTCTTTAATAACTTCTAATTCTAAAACTATCATATCTTGTCTCTCCGTAAAATATAGTATATCATATTTTTAGGTGATGATATGATTTTAACAGAAGAAATAGAAAACTCTTTAAAAAACGAAGCAAATATTGATGATCTTTTAAAACAAATTCATGATATGGATTTTTCTGAATATATCCATCATTTGTTTAAAAAGTATCATTTGAAAGAAGCAGATATTATACGAAAATCAGGATTAGAAAGAACATATGCTTATAAAATTATTCGTGGTGAAAAAGGAAAAAATGCAAAGGATAAAATCTATCGCTTAGCGCTTGCTATGAATTTAACCCAAAAAGAAACAAATCATTTATTATCTTTAAATAATGCAGGTGACTTATATCCACATAATGCTAGAGATCTTCTTTTATTAAATGGCTTATTAAAAAAACAAACCGTGGAAGAAGTCAACATTGAACTTTATAATCATGATTTAGAGCCTCTAAAAGACTAATAGGACTTCTAAGGAAGTCCTATTTTTCTTCATTATAACGATCTAAAATATATTCAGCATTTTCTGCCCATAAGCCATTTTCAACTTGAGTAAGTGTTTTATACGTTTGAAAACGATAAAATTTCCTACTGCTTCTTCAAAATCAATTTTTTCTTGTTTCTGAATAAGATTAATAACTCTATGAATTTGAATACATACATTCATAGTAATATCTTGCCCATTAAAATAGTAAATATCATGCATAGAACTTTCTCCTTTAAATTATTTTCAATTTAAAAGATAAAACCACATTAATAAGCTTTTCATTTTTTACTATTTAATAAGTTGACAATCATGTCATAACATAGATAATTAATTAACAGGTGATGAAAAATGTATAATATTTTATTAATTGAAGATGATAGACCTTTAAATAAAGCAATCTCTGTTTATTTTAAAAAAGAAAAATTTTATGTATTATCTTCTTTTAGCGGTCAAGAAGCACTTGACATACTCTTTCAAAATAATCTTGATCTTATTATTTTAGATATCAATCTCCCTGATTTATCTGGTTTTGATCTTATTGAACAAATAAAAATTATTAATTCAAATATTCCTATTCTTATTTTATCTGCCTGTGATTTGGATTCAGCTATTTTACATGGTTTTAATTTAGGTGCAGAAGATTATGTAACAAAACCATTTAATATTGAAATTCTTCACAAGAAAATAAATGTTATTTTAAAAAGAAATACAAAAAACACTTTCTACAAAGATGACCATCTATTTTTTGATAAGAATACATCTAAATTAGTAATCGATAATAAAGAAATCAAATTAACACCTCTAGAATTCAAATTATTATCTTTATTTTTAGAAAATCAAAATCAAATAATTTTAAAAGAAACAATCATTGAAAAAATATGGGATTCAAATGAAAATTATGTTGATGAGCATACATTGCTTGTTAATATATCTCGATTAAGAAATAAGATAGAAGATGATAAACACCATTATATTAAAACTGTTTATGGCCTAGGTTACAGGTGGTGTCAGGATGAATAAAATTATTTCAACCTTTTATGCTTTATTTTTATTTTCTATTTCAATAATCATTTTCTTTTCAACAAATTCTATCTTATTAAGATGCCTAATCATCTTAAATGCATTAGTAAGTATTCTTATGTACTGTCTAAACATTTTTTCTTTCAAATCAAGAATAAATCATTTGACACATTATATTTTTAATACTTTTGATAAAACAGCAACTCAAAGCAATAAAGAATATGAAGAAACGATTGACTCAAAATTATTACATCAAATTAATAAATATAAACAAGAATTGGATATCGAAAAAGAAGAAACAATCCATTCTAAACAAGAAATTCAGTCATTAGTCACTCATATTTCTCATCAAGTAAAAACACCTTTAGCTAACATTAAAATATACAACGATTTGTTAGCACGTAATGATTTATCTAAAGAAGAAGCTATTGACTTTCATATAATGCTTAATCAACAAATTAATAAACTTGATTTCCTAATGGAATCTCTTATTAAAATGTCTCGATTAGAAACAGATATCATTCAATTAAATATTGAAAAAAATGATCTTTATTCTACTCTAATTGAAGTCATTAATCATGTTTTCTTACTTGCTGAAAAAAAACATATTAATATCGAACTATCCAAAAATACACATATCTCTGCCCTATATGATGAAAAGTGGACTCAAGAAGCTATTTTTAATGTTTTAGAAAATTGCATAAAATATTCAAATAAAAATACAACCATAACAATTCAAATATCAAAAAATACTTTCTTTTCTAAAATTACAATTACTGATCAAGGAATTGGTATAAAAAAAGAAAACTATAATAATATTTTCCAAAGATTTTATAGAGCACAGGAAGTGCAAGATGAAGATGGTATTGGTATTGGACTCTATTTGACAAGAGAAATCTTATCTAGAGAAGAAGGCTATATCACTGTTCAATCCGAATATGGAAAAGGTTCGACTTTTACAATCTATTTAAAAAGATAATGAATTTTTTAATTCATTATCTTTTTTGTAACAAGTTTGTGATATTTATTTTGTAGAATATAGATAATCAAAGGAGAGTGCTTATGGAAATCGTAAAAACAAAAAACTTAAAAAAATATTATAAAATGGATAACTATACTGTAAAAGCTGTGGATAACATTAACTTGAATATTAACAATCATGAATTTATTGCAATTGTTGGAAGTTCTGGTAGTGGAAAATCTACTCTTTTAAATTTACTTGGTGAATTAGATAAACCTACCAGTGGAAAAGTATTTATTAATAATATTGATATTACATCAATGGATGAAGATGAACTGGCTATTTTTAGAAGAAGAAACATTGGTTTCATTTTTCAAAATTATAATCTTATTGGTAATCTCACTGTTTTAGAAAATATCACTTTACCTATTGAACTTGATGGTAATGAGATTCCATATGATTTTATAAACGAAATACTTCATGTTTTAAAACTAGAAGATAAAAAAAATATATATCCCAATAAACTATCAGGTGGTCAACAGCAACGTGTTGCTATCGCTAGAGCGCTGGCAACAAGACCATCTATTATTCTTGCAGACGAACCCACTGGAAATCTTGACTCAAAAACTACTCAGGAAGTTATAGGATTAATTAAAAGAACAAGTCATTTATTTAAACAAACAATCGTCATGATTACTCATAATGAGGATATTGCTCAATTAGCTGATCGTATTATAAAAATTGAAGACGGAAAGTTGCGTGAAAACAATGATGAATAATAATAAAAAAGCAATCAATAAACTCACATTATCAACATTAAAAAATAAAACAAAAACACTTTTTATGTTTGTCTCTATCATTCTTGTTACTTTTATGATTTATAGTATTTTTTCAATTGGATTCAGTTACTATGACAATTATCAAACCTATAATCTACGAAGTGCAGGGACAACAAGTCAAATCATGATGACGAATCTTACTAAAAAACAAAAAAACAAATTAAATGATTTAGATTATATTAAAAATATTGGTAATCAACACTATTATGGTCGTATTAATTTTGAAAATTCCTATTCAGATAGTCAAATCGTTCTTTCTAATTATGATGATATTGAATGGAAAGAAGACATCTTGCCTACAGTTGCTTCATTTGAAGGAAATTATCCTACAAAGAAAAATGAAATTGCTTTGTCAAGATGGACATTAAATAAATTAGGTTATAAAAACAAAAAAATTGGTGATTATATTACTTTAAATATAAATCATCAAAAACAAAGATTTAATATTAGTGCTATTTTTACTGATTATTTAATTGGTCGAGATCAAAAAACCAAAAGTGCTAATGTTGCTGCAGCAACTTTTTATTTCAAAGTTCATCATCAAGAAATTAATCAAATAGGAAATATTATTATTTCAAATATGTACGCTAAATCACATTCGTCTCTTTATCAAGTCACAATGGTCTCTCTTAAAGATAAACACCAAGATGCTGATAAGATTATGTCCCAATTAAATAAAGACTTAAACTTAGCAAAAAATCAAAAACTCTATAGTTTCGGTCTTTTAGCAAATAAAACAGACGGTTTGTTGTCTATTGTAGCATGTGCATTTCTAGCAATTCTAATTGTGTTAAGCGGATATTTTATTATCAATAATATTATGCAATTGTCTATCAATAATGATATTTATTTTTATGGACAACTTAAAACAATAGGAACGACCCCAAAACAAATAAAATCGATTGTAAAAAAAGAAACACTATTTTATGCTTTATTAGCAATTCCTATGGGATTAGTGTTTGCATCACTATTTTCATATTTTTTAGTACCTTATACACTTCGGCGATTAATATCGGGATCAGCTATTGAAAACATCTTTCCATGCAATGTTTCATTTAGCCCTTTCTTGTTTTTAATTGTTATTATTTATGTCTTGCTTACTATTTGGGTAAGCAGTAAAAAACCAGCAAAGATTGCTAGCAAAATATCACCTATTGAGGCAATTAGATATAACGGTCTAGGTAATACATCATATATAAATAGATCATTTTCTATTTTCAAAAAAAATCGAATACTGTCTCTCGCTATTAAAAATATTTTAGGAAACGGTAAAAGAAATATTTCTGTTATACTTTCACTATTTATTGGATTATTTTCTTGTTTAACAATTTATTCTGCCATTTCAAAGCCAGATTATAATATTCTTTTTGCTAGACAACAGCCTTATTCTTTTAATATCGAGGCAAATAATCCAAATAACGAAGGAAAGCAAAGTGATATAACCAATAAAGAAATCTCAAAAGTACAATCTTTAAAAGAAATAACTGAATTAAAAATCGTTAAAACTGCTTATTCAACAGTTACAGGTTCATCCAAATCTTTACAAAAAGAATTAGGTAAGAAGAATAGTTTTGCTAAAGAAAGCAATCATTTTAAAGCAACAATCATTCTTTTAAATGAAGATGATCTTTCACATTTTTCTAAAGCAAACAAGACAGATAACACATCGTTTTCAAATGGTGATAGCATCTATCTTTTAGATACATCTGTATCACGTAAGTATATAAATGATTCCCTTTCAATACAAAATAATAACGGTGAACTTATCGATTATAAAATTGAAAATTTATTTAAAGAAGATTCTAATTTTCTACAAGATGCCCAAAATTATTTGATTTCTGATAGTGATCATATCTGCATTTATATGAGCGAAAAAGGTCTTGAAAAATTACAAATAGATCCAATTTATGAAGAATTAAAAATCAATACTAAAAATGTCAATAATGAAAATGTCAATAATGAAAAACTTCAAGAAAAACTTTTAAGTATTTTTAAAAACTGTACTATCGCTTTTAAAAGCCAAATTAATACCATAAAGCAATTACAACCTATTATAAATTGCGTTATGTTTGTAGGTATTCTTTTTGCATGTATTTTACTTATGTTAGGAATCTTCAATTTTATTAATATTATTATCATGAATATCAATTCAAGAAAAAAAGAATTGGCTACATTAGAAGCAATTGGAATGACAAAAAAACAACTGTATAAGTTGCTTTCTTTAGAAGGTATTATTTATTTTGTAATATCTCTAGTTCTACTGACAATTATAGGAATTCCGTTATCGAAGATGATTGTTTCTTTATTTCAAAATACGCTTTATTATTTTAAATATCATTTTTCATTTCTTTTATATTTTTTAATTAATTTCATACTATTTATAATTTGTTTAATTACACCAAGAATATATTATACAAAAACACAAAAAAACAAATAAACAATTTAAATTTATTTAATAAAAAGAGGCATAAAATCTATCGTAAATTATTAGATTTCTATGCCTCTTTTAATCTTATAAAGACATATACGTGTTATATTGTTAAGCTTCTAAATATTTAATGACTTTATACATTGGCATTCCAATGACATTTTCTAAATCTCCATCAATCTTTTCTACAAACTTTGAAGCAACTCCTTGGATTGCATAAGCACCCGCTTTGCCTTGCCATTCATTTGTATCAAGATAATCTTCAATTTCTTGATCAGATAATTTTTTAAATGTAACAGTTGTTGCATCTGTAAATGTTGTGCTTTGTTGATCTTTAATGATACATACTGCTGTAATAACAACTTGTTTATTATTTGATAACATATTAAGCATTCTTTTAGCGTCTTCTCGATCTTTTGGTTTTCCTAACATTTCATCTTGGAAGGTTACCATGGTATCTGCTGAGACAATGATATTGTTTGGATATTTTATTTGAAGTGGTTTAGCTTTTTGCAAAGCAATGTTTTCTAGTCTTTTAAAAAGTGTTAAACTTTCGTCTAACACTTCTTCTGTTTCTACAAAATCTACTGTGTAGTCTATTCCATATTTATCGAAAAGTTCTTTTCTTCTTGGAGAACTACTTGCAAGTATGATTTTATTTTTCATTTTTTTCAGTTTTTTCTTCTTTTTTAACTGGTTTTGGAAGTAAAGCTTTTCTAGAAACATTTACTTTACCTTTATCATCAACTTTAGTTACCTTAACTTTGATGACATCTCCTACCTTACATACATCTTGCATTTTGCTTGTTCTTTCATAAGACCAATCAGAAATATGTAAGAATCCATCTGTACCTTCAAATAAAGTAACGAATGCATAGTTATCATTTACACGTGCGATTGTTCCATCATAGATTTCACCAACTTCAGCTTTTTTAACAATTCTTTCAATTAAAGAAACAGCTGTGTCGATTGCTTCTTGATCACTATGGTAGATAACCACTGTACCGTCTTGATCGATATCAATTTTAACATCATTTGATTTTTCAATGATTTCATTAATTGTTCTCCACCACGTCCAATAACATCTCTAATTTGTTCTGGATCAATATGCATAACATGCATTTTTGGTGCGTATTTAGATAAATGATCACGTGGTGCAGGAATAGCTCCTAACATACAATCCATGATTTGAGCACGTCCTACTTTTGCTTGTGCTAAAGCTTCTTGTAAGATTTCTTTTGTAATACCATCAATTTTGATATCCATTTGTAAAGCACAAATACCATTTTTAGTACCAGCTACTTTGAAATCCATATCTCCTAAGTGATCTTCCATACCTTGGATATCTGTTAAGATTGTATAATCGTCACCTTTTTTAACAAGTCCCATCGCAACCCCAGAAACTGGATTTGAAATTGGTACACCAGCAGCCATTAATGCCATTGATGATGCACAGATTGAAGCTTGTGAACTTGAACCATTTGATTCTAAGACTTCAGAAACAACACGGATTGTATATGGGAAGTCTTTTTCACTTGGAATAACTTGTGCTAAAGCTCTTTCTCCTAAAGCACCATGTCCAATTTCACGACGTCCAGGAGCACCCATTCTTCCTGTTTCACCAACTGAATATGGTGGGAAGTTATAATGATGCATGAAACGTTTTTGATCTTCTAATCCTAAACCATCGATTTTTTGAACTTCTCCCATAGCTCCTAATGTACATACAGATAAAACTTGTGTTTCACCTCTTGTAAATAAAGCAGAACCATGAACTCTTGGTAATAAATCAACTTGTGCATTTAATGGACGCACTTCATCAATTTTACGACCATCTGGTCTAATTTTTTCTTCCGTAATTAAACGTCTTACTTCATTTTTTTCTAAATCATGTAAGATAATTCCAACTTGTTTCATCACAGATTCTTTTGTTTCTTCATCTGCATATTCTTTTTCATCATATTGTGCAGTTACACGATCCATGATTTCATCAATGGCTGCATATCTTTCAAGTTTTCCTGGAATAGATACAGCAGCAACCATTTCATCATTACATAAATCTGTAATTTCTTGAACTAAAGCTTCATCTAATTCAAATAATGGAATTTCAATTTTTTCTTTACCACATGCTTCAACAACTTTTTCTTCAAAAGCAATTAATTCTTTAATAGCTTCATGTCCAAACATTAAAGCATTTAACATTGTATCTTCATCAACTTCTTTAGCATCTGCTTCAACCATGTTGATAGCATCTTTTGTACCAGCTACTTCTAAGTTAATTAAACTTCTTTCCATTTCTTCAGGACCAGCATTGATGGTAAATTCACCATCAATTAAACCAACATTAGCACCAGCAATTGGTCCATTGAAAGGAATATCAGAAACACATAATGCAAGAGAAGCCCCTGCCATTTCTGGAGAAGCTTGTTGATCTACTGATAAAACAGTATTAACAACTTGTACTTCATTTCTAAATCCGTCTGCAAATAATGGACGAATTGGTCTATCAATCATTCTTGCAGTTAAAGTTCCATGTTCACTTGGACGTCCTTCTCTTTTTAGAAATCCTCCAGGAATTTTACCTACAGAATATAATTTTTCTTCATATGTAACTGTTAGTGGAAAGAAATCTACACTTTTTGGCTCTTTTCCTGCAACTGCTGTTGATAAGATGACTGTATCATCATATCTTACTAAAACACTACCATTAGCTTGTTTTGCTAACTCTCCTACTTCTACTGTCAGATTTTTCCCGTAAAAATCTGTACTAAACACTTGTTTACTCATTTTTTCACCTCTTAATTTTCTGCATCATTATAGCATATAAAAAATGTTTTTAAAAACATTTTATGTTATTCATGATAAATAAATGATATAATAATGCACGAGGTGAATTTTATGAACGAAAACGAATTAAAAAGTATTGAAAGATATTTCAATAAATTCAATGAAGATGCTGCTTCTTTCAATGAATTTGAAGCAAATGATTTTATTAAATTATTAAAAAACAATGGTAGAAATGATGATGCAATTGAAGTAGGAAATACATTTTTACAAATGGCCCCTTCTTTAAAAGGATATATTAATCAATATGGGTATGCTTTATATAACAAGTTTATTAATATTGATGATGAAAAAATCAAAGAAAAAGAAAGTTTATTCTTTGATATCCTTGAAGATATTTTAGGTATTTGTAAACAAGAAAAATATTCTCCTGTTGAATCAGCAATTAATAGAGCAATTAAATATGCATTAAATCAAACTCCAATCAATTATGATTTAATGATTAAAATGCTTAACAAATTAGATGTTAAATTATTATCTGATAAACCTTTTGTTAATAACGAAGGTAGAGAATTTGAATCTTTCAAAGAAAGATACTTTAGATTAAAAGTACGTGCTTTATTTGAAACAAAACAATATAAAGCATGTGTAGAATGTGCAAATCAAGCATTAGCTACACCACTTAAATGGCATTATAACGCTTTACAATGGATCAAATATTATAGAGGATGTGCTTTATTAGAATTAAAAGAATATGATGAAGCTAATAGAGAATTTATTTCTTTACATAATCGTATTAAAGGAGTTAACTTCTACGAAGTTTTATATAAAACAAATGCTACTGTTGGTAAAGTAAAAGAAGCAAATGCTTATTTACTTTATGAATTCTTTGAAAATGGTTATGCCCTTGAACAACTTCCTTTATATCAAAGATTAAATGAAGCTGTTGAAAATAGTGGTAATGAATTATTGGTCAAAGTTGTTCATTCATTTATTAAAGCATTATGTAATGAAAATCAAAAAGATTGTGATTTTGTCATTGATGAAAAATATCAAGATAAAGATTCAAGTACTCTTTATGATGAAATGTATGATTTGATCATGTCACATCTTGATAGTTTAGTTACTCGTAAATCAGGTAAAGTTGTTTATTACAATGAACAAAATCAATTTGGTAATATTTCTGTTTATGATCATGATCCTATCTTCTTTAGACAAGCAGATTTTGCTTACGATGAAGAAGTAGAAAGAAATATTCGTGTTAATTATACTGTTTTACCTACTTATGATAGTAAAAAACAAAGATTAACTGAAAAAGCAATTTTAGTAACTATTGATGATAGTGACTATGACTTTATTAATAGATAAGCCTAGATAAAATGATAAGACCTTCATAGGATACTATGGAGGTCTTTTATGTTATCAAATTTACAACTTTTTTTACTTGCTTTAGTACTTTCTATTTTTAATTGGTTGATGACTTTTTTAGGTTCAAGCCTTGTTTATTTTGTTAAAAGTAAAAGTCAAAAACTTGTCAGTATTGCTTTAGGTTTAGCTGCTGGTATTATGATTGCTGCCACTTTCTTTTCTTTGCTTCTTCCAGCAATCCAACAAGTTGAAGATCATCTACTTTTACTTTTTTTGATTCCACTTGTCTTTTTTAGCGGTGGCTTATTTTTAAGACTATGTGATAAATTTCTTCCCCATGAACATATTATTTCTCATCAAAAAGAAGGTCCTACAAATACTCTTTCTAAAAATAAACTTTTATTACTAGCAATGACCTTACACAATATTCCCGAAGGTTTAGCGGTTGGAATTGCCATTGCAAGCGTTAAAACTAATCTTGTTCCTGCCCTTATTTTATCTATTGGTATTGGTATCCAAAACTTTCCTGAAGGTACAGCCATTTCTTTGCCTTTACATGAAAGTGGTATCTCACGTTTTAAAGCAATGATGTATGGTCAATATTCTGCCCTTGTAGAAATTCCAAGTGCACTTTTAGGGTTTTTATTTGCTCAACTTTTTAGTAGCATTCTCCCTTTTGCTTTAAGTTTTGCAGCAGGAGCGATGATGTTTGTTTGTATCGAAGAACTGATTCCTGAAGCAAATGCCTTAAAAGAAGTAGATGTCGGTACAATGAGTTTTATGGTAGGTTTTATGATTATGATGATGTTGGATGTTATGTTTGGATAGTTATTTTTTTATCACATAAAGATCCTTTTTTTCTAAAACACAATAAAGCACATCTTCTATATGAGAAATGTGTTTTTTCTTTAATTCATTTTTCAACCACGCTTCATCTTTATTTAAAATTTGAAGTGCTTCTTGATTAATACAGCCATCACTGATCAATGCATCAGGTAAAAGTGTTTGACTTTCTTGTTTTGGAATAACCGATAAAGAACCATTTGTTTCTAGAATAGCAAAATCCACTTTAGAAACACTATCGATATCACTTACTCTTAAATGATGACATAAATCATCTATACTATAGCGTAATTTTTTCATATTTTGATATTGTATCTTTCCTCTATAAATGATATAACACGGTCTTCCTTCAAAAAAATCTCTCAATTTTTTTGAACGCATCGTAATAAAAGATTCTATTCTATCTAAAATAATGAGTGTCAGTGTGGCTATCACACTATCTAAAACAGACAAATCTTGTGTTTCTAAAGACATTGTCGTGATTTCAGAAATCACTAAAAAAACAACAAAATCAAAAACATTGAGTTGACTAAATTCTTTTTTTCCAAAAAGCCTAAGTAAAACTGTTAGATAGATATACATAAAAACACTAATGATAAATATTTTAAACATATGTTCTCCGTTCTACTTACTCTTTTTTTTCATATTCTCTATTAGGAGGTTTCTATGAAAAGAAAGTTAATGCCTTATTTATTATCTTATGCATTTTTATTTGTAAGTTATTTAATCATTAGTTTTATTATGGCTATTCTTTTTTCTTTTATGCATGCTTCATCTTTTATTTATCAATTACTGATTACTTTTTTTAGTTATCTTATCTTAGTTGTTTTCACTTTTATTTTTTATAAAATGGTAAAAGAAAAGCCATTGATCCACGGAATGACCCTTTCAATGACTTATTTAATTATTCAATTTATATTTCATTTAAAAGATATAAATATTCAAATTTTAATAAAACCTTTATTTGTTTTTATTATTTATTATTTACTTTATTATATAAAGAAAAAACAACAATAACTTGTTGTTTTATGCAGTAAATTCAATATCTACAATTTTTACATCATATGCTTCAGCAACCCCAACAGTCACGATTTCATTAACTCCATGACCAATAAGTGCTTTAGCAAGTGGTGATTCATTTGAAATCTTACCATTAACAGGATCAGTTTCGAAAGAACCTACAATTGTATATTTTTCTTCTTCAGGATCATCTAAAGATAAATCTAAAATTGTAACTGTTGTCCCAGGTTTAACAACATTTAAATCCATTTGTTCTTCAGAAATGATTTCTGCATTTTGAAGCATATATTCAATTTCTTTAATTCTTTGTTCGATTTGAGCTTGTTTATCTCTAGCTGCATCATAATCAGCGTTTTCTGATAAGTCACCTTGAGAACGAGCTAATTGTAATTCTTCAATGACTCTAGGTCTTTCAACATTAATTAAATTATCTCTTTCTTCTTCAAGTTTTTCTACACCAGATTTCGTAAGTAATACTTTATCTTTATCCATTTTAAGTCACCTCGTAATCAATAATATAGCATATTTATATCTAAATATCTAGTCTATTTTTATGAATCATAAGCATATTTATTCAATTCATTTTGAATAAGTGCTCTTGCTACAATATTTAATCCAAATATTCCTAAAATCAAATAAACAAGAGCACGATAACTATCTACCATTTCTCCTTGATAAGTTTGAAAATCACTTAATCTCTCTCCAACTTTATACAACCAATAAAGTCATATAAACCTAAAGTAATAATACTTAAAATCAAGACTTTAAAACCTGAAGAATCTTCTTCTCCAGTAAGTGTATTGACATCACTAGCAAGACAATAAAGCCAATAAAGTCCATAAATTCCAAACGTAACAATTGATAAAATAATACACATTGGAATACTACGTCTAGAAATTGCATAATCTACTCTTTGTTGATTAAATTCATATTCATTAAATGTTTTCGTTCCACAATAAGGGCAATAACGTTCTCCATCTTTAATTTTTCGACCACAATTTGTACAATACATCTTTTACTCCTTAGCATCAATAACACTTGAAATCTTAGTAATTAAAAGATCGATAGCTACTGTATTATTTCCCCCTTCAGGGATAATGATATGTGCATATTTTTTTGAAGGTTCAACGAATTGTTCATGCATTGGTCTTACTGTTTCTAAATATTGATTACATACTGAATCAATAGAACGTCCTCTTTCTTCAATATCACGTTTTAAACGACGGATAAAACGTATATCAGCATCTGTATCTACAAAGACAAGAATGTCGCATAAATCTCTAATTTTTTCATCATAGAGAACAAATAATCCTTCTAAAATATAAACATCTCTTGGTGTAATTGTTTCAACAACATCACTTCTTGTATGTTGAGTATAATCATATGTAGGTTTAGAAATTGATTTTCCTTCTTTTAATTGTTTTAATTGTTCTACAAGTAAATCATTATCAAAAGCAAAAGGATGATCGTAGTTTGTTTTCACTCTTTCTTCAAAAGAAAGATGACTTTGGTCTTTATAATAATCATCTTGTTTAATGATACATGTTGTATGACTTCCTTTAAAAAACTCATACACTTGTCTAGAAATAGAAGTTTTACCCGAAGCACTTCCTCCAGCAATACCAATAATAATACTATTTTTCATTTGTTAAAACCTTCCTTCCCATATCAAATTCAGACAATGGTTGCTCACATTTTAAATAAAGAATTTCCATTGGATGATTTGCTACTTCTACTGCTTCTCTATCTTCATTATATATTTCTTTTACTTGAATTAAAATATTTTCATGATGTGGTGAGAAAAATTCAATTGTGTCTCCCACTTTAAAATAGTTTCTTTGTTCAATCATCGCTTCTTGTTTTGAAGCATCATAATGAAGAACGCGCGCACAGAAATCTTGTGTTGGATGTTCATCTCTTTGATTATAAAGTTGATATTGGCTGTCTGGAAAATCTTTAAAGAATCCTGTACATAAAGCACGATTCGCTGCTTTTTCAATTTCCTTACGATAACCTTCTTTATTAAAGTGATCTGGATCAGCACAATAAGTATCAATCAATTTACGGTAAGTTGAAACAACAGTAGCAATATAATGAAGAGATTTCATTCTTCCTTCGATTTTAAAAGAATCAACTCCTAATTCAATAAGCTTAGGCAATTCATCAACGAGTGACATATCTTTACTTGACATACTAAACGGTACAATTTCATCATGATTCAATTGTTGATCCTTTTCAAAAATATCATAATACCAACGGCATGATTGCGAACATCCTCCACGATTGGCATCTCTTCTTGAAAAATAATTAGATAACATACATCTTCCTGAATAATGGATACACATAGCTCCATGAATAAAATATTCTAAATCAATATCCACTTTTTCCCTAACTTCTTTTAAATCTTGATAATCCACTTCTCTAGCAAAAACAACACGATCAACTCCTAAATTTTCATAGAAATGAATCGCACTGGTATTCATGGTTGAAAGTTGTGTAGAAACATGAACTTCTAATTTTAAGTTTAATTTTTTTGCCAGTGACATGATATAAGGATCCGCTACAATAATGGCATCAACCCCAATTTCATCTAGCTTTAAAAGATAATCTTCTAACCCTTCTAAATTATCTTCATGTAAAATAATATTACATGTTACATGAATTGTCGCATGATGTGCATGCGCAAATTCAACAGCTTCTTTAATATCATCTAAAGAAAAATTAGAAGCACTTGAACGCAAAGAAAACTCTTTACCCCCAATAAACACTGCATCTGCACCATAGAGGATAGCCACTTTTAGTTTTTCTAAGTTTCCTGCTGGCGCTAATAATTCAGGCTTTTTAACAATGACTCTTTTTCCATTAATAACTTGACTAACTTCTCTCATTTTCTTCTCTCTTTCTTACATCAGAAATTTTATAAACAGTTGAATCAAATAAAAAACTATGATAATAATGAACATTTGGTGTTAAACGATAAAGTAATTGCATCAACTCTATTGATTCTTTATTGTATGTTTGATTTTTAATTGCTTCTATAGCTTGTATATAAAGATGTGTAATTTCTAATAAATCTGTTTCATTTATATATTGACCATCAATATATAAATAATCAAAATCATTGAATTGATTAAGAACATCTAGTGCACACATTTGATTAGTTGAAGTAATGTGGGTTCCATATTGATCTTCATAAATATGACAATGGTCCTCTACACCATTGGCTTTGATTTCAATTTGTGCCTCTTTATCTACATTAAAATCAAGATGTGTATACTCTTTATAATTAGACAATAACTTTCTTTTTGAATAAGCCATATATTCAACCCCATGTACTTGAACCATTGTTTTTAATTTACAATTTTGTCCAATCATTTGTTTTTCTTTTAGCGGGATTTCTCTTGCTAGAAAAGCGCCATCTATTCCTTGTTCTTTTAAAACAGATAATGTGAGATGATTTGTATTTAATGTTTCTGGATCATAGATTTTTTCAAATGAATATCCTTTTTCATTACAAATTTGTAAAACTCCAAAATCTTGAAAAATAATCCCATCTATTTGACATTCATTTAATTTATCTAAATGATTCTTTAAATCATCTAAATATTTTTGTTCAACTAACGCATTAACTAAAACAAATAAACGAATCATTGGATATTTTTCCTTTATTTCTTTTAATTCTATATAATCAACTGTTAAAGCTTGTCGACATGAAAATTGATTTGTTCCTACAATAAAATCATGGACACCTAAATCCAAATAATCATAAAGATATGATAAACTATTTATATTAATTATTAATGACACTTATTTCACTTCCTTTTTATTACACAAATTCCATCACCTATGCCATAATAAGTGACTTGATATTCTTCATGATTGAAAATCCAATCTTTAAATCTTTTAATTTTTTTAACAAGTTGTTTTGTATTTCTATTTTTAATATGGTCAATATCAAAAATCATCCCATGAAAATCTAGATTATCAACAATGCAAATTCCATTTTTTTGAACTAAAGGCATGTATTTTTCAAAGAATTTTTGATATTGCGCTTTCGCTGCATCAATAAATAGACAATCAAATTCTTGGTATTTTAAATCATTGATATCAAATGTTAATGCATCATCATGGTGGATTTCTATTTGATCTTCTAATTGTTGTTCTTTAATGTTTTGAATAGCTTCAAGATAACGTGCATCATCTAACTCAATTGTTTCAACAACAAAATCATCTATATTTGAAACCATCATCATTGCTGAATAACCAATGGCACTGCCAATTTCAAGACAGCGATGACATTGATGTTCATTGAATGTTTGTATTAAAAATTCCAAACCCTCTTTTTCCATGACTGGAATATTTCTTTCTCTTGCACTTTTTTCTATTTCATCAAAATACTTCATTTTAATACCACTTATTACTATTTACATTTACTTGATGTTCTTGATATGTTTTCGCATATAAAACTTTTCCATCTTGTGTCGCAAAGAAATAATAATACTCACTTTCCTTATAATTTAAAACATTTTTTATAATTCCTGTTGAAATAGAACTAATAGGGCCAACAGGTAAACCATTATATTTATATGTATTATATTTTGTATCTTTATTTAAATCAGTATGTTTAACATCAATTTTAACTTCTTGATTTCCATAATTAACAGTGACATCACATTGTAATGGCATTTGTTTATTTAAACGATTAATTAAAACACCACAAACAAGTTGCCTATCTTCGTCATTGACTGGTGATTCTCTTTGAACAATAGATGATAATATCATAAATTGGTGAACTGTTAATGGTTGTGAGTTCACTTTAAAATCTAATATTTGTGTTTTATATTTTTCTAGATGTTTTTGTGTTTGATCTAACATCATTTTTGTAATACTTTCAATCGTATCTTCTTGTGTTAGAAAATAAGTTTCTGGTGCTAAATATCCTTCCAATGGATAATAAATACCATCACTTAAAATATCATCTGTTAAAAACCAATATTTTTTAATTAACTTTTGAAGATATGTTTGATCTGTCCATTTTTGAATGATCTCATTATAATCTATTCCTGTTTGTTTAGAAATAATAGAAGCATATTCAGGAATTGTTTGTCCATCTAAAACTGTTATTTTAGTATTAGAAATATATTTTTTTTCTTTTCCTTCAATTGCTTTAAAAATTGTTTTTAAATCCATTTTTTTATTTAAAATATAAACATTACTTTTAAAATCATGTTGATTCATTTTTAAATATATTTTGGCACATGTAGAACTTTTTATAAGTTTATTTTTATCTAATATTTTAATAATATCATTTCCACTACTACCTTTAGGAATAGTGACGATCACTTCCTTATTTTTAGAAGACGTAGCCTTGATTCCTTGTTTATAATATACAAAACTTCCAATAAACAAAACAACAATAAAAATAATAATGCCTACTGCTATTTTAACTTTAATATTCAATTTCTTTTTTTCCATGTTGAGTCCTCACCTTGTATCATTATATGTTATTTTTTGTCGATATTCAACCAAAGAAAAAAGGCAAATAAATTGCCTTAGAAATTATTAATAAATGATGTTAAGCAAACAGGTTCATTTACCATACAGCTATATTCAGTTTCATAAACTTGTCCACCTTTTTCCTTACCAAAACGATAAGATTCAACAATTCCACCTTTTTGACAAGCCACAACGATCCATTCATTTCCTTCCTCATTATAAACAAGCATATCTACTGGATCATAAGAAGTATCTTCAAAGTCAATATATGTAAGAGTTCCATCTTCATTGACTTCGAACAACACAAGAGAATCATGTCCTTTATTAATTGCATATAAATGACTATCATCACTATTAAACTTAATATCACTTAAAGAACTTACAAGTTCAGGATCATCATCTTTTGGATAACTATCGATTGTTTGAATTAATTCAAAGTTTAAATGATCATATTTATAAACACAAATTGTGCTGTTTAATTCATTCATTACATAAGCACGATCACCTTTTTGATTAAAAATCATTTTTTTAGGACCACAACCTGGTTCTAATTGTAATGTATGTACATTATCTAATGTTAATGTTCCATCTTCACCAACATCAAAGAAACATACTTGATCTAATCCTAAACAAACAACATAAAGTTTATCTTCATCTGGTAAAAAGCCCACATATGTAGGATATGGTTGTGCTTGTTTAACAGGATCTTTTCCACTTCCATTCAACTTAAAATGAGAAATACATTTTACAAGTTTTTTCTTAACAATAGAAATTACCGAAATTTCACTATTAAAATAATCGACACAAAATACTTTATCAGCAGTTTCTACATCACCATTTGCACAAGCATGCACATATGTCTTTCCTTTATCTGTCACACGTGAAGCAAGTGCTAATGTTTCAGCAGTTGCTGCATAAGAACAAATTCCTCCATCATCTACAGAACCCGTTCTATTTCTATAAGTAATACATGAAAAACGTCCATAATTGAATGCATAAACTGGATCCGTTGGTGTTACAAAATATTTTTTAAATATCAACTCTCCATTTTCCACATCGATTTGAAATGTATAGATTCCTCTTGTTTGTTTATTTCCTAAAGAATTAGCAAAAAAACCTTTCGTAATTCTTCTTTTTCCTCCAAATAAATTAAATGCCATTTCTTTCACCTCATTGATTATTCTAATTTCCTTCCATGAACTGTTCATGTCTAAAAAAGGAAAAAGCTAATTTTCATTAGCTTTTATGAATTACAATCTTCATCTTCTCCTTCACAATATTCAGTTTCATCTTCATCTTCTTCTGAAACAAATGATTGGAAAACTTCTTCAACTAATTCCCATTCTTCAGGAGTTTCAATTGGAAATAGTCCACCTTCATCATCAAAGATTGCTGCTTGTGCTTCTGGTTCATCTTTTTCAGGATCGAAGTAAACAACATATTGATGTCCATTTTCTTCACTTTCAAATGTAAATAAAATTTCATACTCTACTTCGTTTCCTAATTCATCAGTTACAACAATTGTATTTTCATCCATAACTTATCCTCTATCTAAGTAACCTTGTAAAATAGCAACTGCCGCCATTTTATCAATTACCTGTTTTCTTTTCTTTCTTGATACATCCGCAAAAAGAAGTTGATTTTCAGCAACTACCGTTGTTAATCTCTCGTCAACTAAGATCACATTGATTCCTTCAATCATTTCTTCTAATTGTTTTTTAAATTCAATTGAAATTTGTCCTCTTTCACCAATATCACCATTCATATGTTTTGGTAAACCTAAAACAATCGTTTCAATCTCATTTTCTTCAACAATTTCTTTAACATGTTTTGCACATGTTAAATAATCATCAGGTTTAAAACGAAACGTTTCAACACCATGAGCAATCATTCCTAGAATGTCTGACATGGCAATACCACAAGTTCTAGACCCTAAATCAAGACCTAATACTTTTTTCATTATTCTTTCTCCAAATAAGATTTTACTAATTCTTCAATAATTTCATCTCTTTCAACTTGTTGAATAATATTTCTTGCATTTTTATGAGAAGAGATGTATGCAGGATCATTAGATATGAGATAACCCGCGATTTGATGTACAGCATTGTATCCTCTTTCATTTAAAGCATTGATAACTGTTTTAAGATTACTGCGTATCATTTCTCTACGCATATCTTCTGAACTAAATACTCTTGTTTTTGTTAAATCTTCCATCTAACTCACCCTCTTTTCTATAATATATATTATACCTTATACTGTATTAAATTACAAAATATTTTTTAAAGCACCTTTGATTTTAGAAATATTATCATTGATAGCACATCCACCTTGAGCAAAGTCAGGTTTTCCACCACCACGACCGTCAACAACTTCATTGATTGCTTTAATGATATTTCCTGCTTTATATTGACCAACTAAATCTTTTGACACAGAAACAAAGTATGAACATTTTTCTTCATATTTTGAAACTAAAACAACGATTCCACTTTCTAATTGATCTCTAAAATCAAATGTTAATTGTTTTGCTTTGGCATTTTCTAATTGTTCTTCAACATAAAGAACTTTAACTCCATTGATCTCTTCAATATCATTTGCTTTTGATGCAGCTTGAATTGCATTTAATTTAGCTGATAATTGTTCAATTTCTGCTTTTGCTTCTTTTAAGTCTTCTTTTAATGCTTCTACTTTGTTTACAACATCTTTTCTATTTTTAAGATTTAATGTTGAAGCAATTGTATCTACTGTTTCTTTTTCATGAACCATTGCATTATAAGCAGCTAAACCGCTTTGTGCCACAATACGTCTAATTCCACTACCTACAGATTCTTCACTCACGATTTTAAATAAACCAATTTCAGAACTGTTTGAAACATGGCAACCACCACATAATTCAATAGAGTAATCTCCAATGTTGACAACACGAACAACATCTCCGTATTTTTCATCAAATAAAGCCATTGCCCCTGATGCTAAAGCTTCTTCTTTTGTCATATTTTTAATAACAACAGGACGTCCTTCAAAAACAATTTGATTAACTTTTTCTTCAATTTCTTTTAATAATTCAGCAGAAATTTTTTCAAAATGAGTAAAGTCAAATCTTAAAACTTTATCATCAACATAAGAACCTGCTTGGCTGATATGATCACCTAAAGTTTCTTGTAAAGCTTTTTGTAAAATATGTGTTGCACTATGGTTTGCTGTAATTTGACGACGTTTTTGTTGATCAATTGATAATGTAAAAGTATCACCTAAATGAATAGCTCCTTCTTTTACTTCAACAAAATGCATATGTTGTTTATTTGGCGCATTTAAAGTATTAACAACATTTGCATGTGTTGTCTCATTATCTAATGATCCAGTATCACCACATTGTCCACCCATTTCTGCGTAGAATGGAGTTGTATCAAAGATAACTTCTCCTTTATCAGTGATTTCATCTGTTTTAACACCATCTTTGAATAATCCAATAACTTTTCCTTGGACTGATGTAAGATCATAAACAAATGTAGAAGGTTCAACAAAAGCCATTAAATCAGGTTTTTGACTTGCCATTGATTCATTGTTATCACGTGATGCACGAGATCTTTCTTGTTGAATTTTTAATTCTTCTTTAAATTCTTCTTCATTAACTGTTAAATTTGATTCTTCAGCAATTTCTAATGTTAATTCAAATGGGAAACCATATGTATCATAAAGTTTGAAAGCATCTTTTCCACTGATTTCTCCATTTTCATTTTTATCAATTAATGATTTTAATAATTTTTCACCATTTAATAATGTTTTATGGAAAGCTTCTTCTTCTTTTTTAACCATTGTTGAAATAAAATCTTGTTTTTCTGGTAAATAATCATAGAAATCTTTCATCATATCACAAACTAATGGTACTAAATCATACATAAATGCTTTTTCAATACCAATTTGTTTACCATAACGAACAGCACGTCTTAAAATACGTCTTAAAACATACCCTCTACCAGCATTGTCAAACATTGCTCCATCAGCTAAAGCAAAAGTTACAGTACGAATATGGTCAGCAATAACACGATAAGCCATTTTATTTTCTTCATAAGAAACATTGGCTAATTTTTCAGTAGCATGAATGATTGGTAAGAATAAATCAGTATCAAAGTTTGTTTCTCCACCTTGAATAATACTTACTAATCTTTCAAGTCCCATACCAGTATCAATATTTTTTTGTGGAAGTTCTTTATATTCTTTACGATCAATCGCTGGATTACAATCATATTGAGAGAAAACAACGTTCCATACTTCAATATAACGATCATTTTCCATTTCTTCGAAGAATAATTTTTCTCCTAAACCTTCAGGATCATATTTTTCTCCACGGTCATAGAAAATTTCTGAGTCAGGACCACCTGGACCTTCTCCAATTTCCCAGAAGTTTTCATATGTTTTTAAAATATGACTTGGATCTACATGACATACTTCTGTCCAAATACGATAAGCATCTTCATCATCTGTATAAACAGTAACATATAATTTTTCTTTATCAAAACCAATCCATTCTGGACTTGTTAAAAATTCCCAAGCAAATGGAATCGCTTCTTCTTTGAAATAATCTCCAATTGAGAAGTTTCCTAACATTTCAAAGAAAGTATGATGTCTTGCTGTTTTACCAACATTTTCAATATCGTTTGTACGAATTGATTTTTGTGCATTTGCAATACGATTACATGCTGGTTTTTCACTACCATCAAAATATTTTTTTAGTGCAGCAACCCCTGCATTGATCCATAATAAAGTTGGATCGTTATGAGGAATAAGTGATGCACCTGGTTCGATCATATGTCCTTTAGATTTGAAATAATCCAAGAACATTTGTCTAACTTGATTTCCGGTTAATTGTTTCATTTCTTTTCTCCTTTTTTGACAATATAAAAAGTCGTCCTTATCTAGGAACGACTTTATCGCGGTACCATCCTAGTTCATGTAAAAATACATGCCCTTAATTAAACTTTAACGCAGTTCTACGGTAATCATTAATTACTCTCCAAAGTAGCTTTCCTATATATCCTATAAACATTTTCACCCACCATGTTCTCTCTAAAATATTCTATATAGTACTGATCTTTTTCAACGATTTATTTGCATTATACACGAAATACAAAAGTATTTCAATATCTTACATTTTTTCTTTAATTGTTTCCATAACATGGCAACCACATTCAGTTTCACTAAATAGAAGTGCTAATGATGTAAGAGTTAATGCCATAATAATATTATTGCGTTTCATTTTATCACCTCTATTTGAGTATGTCTTTATTTTACAAAATTATACAGTTTCATCATCATTTAAAAAACCTGTAATATTTTGTTTAAGTTCTTGATTATATGAAGATTCTTCATATGTTTCAACATTTTTATTTTGATTGATTTTATTTACTAATGTTGTTTTTCTTTTACTATCAGAAATATTTTTTATACCATAAAGAAAAGCTTGTGGATTACCTAAAATAAATAAAGCTTGTTTAGCTCTTGTTAGACCTGTATAAATCAAATTTCTTTTAAGCATAATATAATAATCATTTAAAACAGGCATAATAACAATTTTAAACTCATTTCCTTGAGCTTTATGAATTGACATACAATAAGCCAATGTAAAAGTCATAAAATCTTTTGATGTATATTCGACTAAATTACCATCATAATCAACAATAAGCGTATCTTCTAAATATTCAAAACCATCTTTACGATTAATTTCAACTAAAACACCAATATCTCCATTATAAATATCATCATCTGGTCTATTTTTTAATTGTAAGATTTTATCTCCTTCTCGATAAACTTTCTGTCCAATACGATATTCTTCTTGATGATTCTTAGGATTAAAAATTTCCTGTAAAGCCAAATTTAAAGCATTGATTCCTGCAACGCCTTGATAAATTGGTGCTAAAACTTGTATATCATTTTGATCATAGCCATTTTTTATTGCTTTTTTTACAATTGTTGTCACATTTTTAATAATTTCAAAATTGGTACTATTATAAAAATGAATATCTTTATATTGTTCAAACAACGATAAATCATTCACTTCTTGATGAATTAATTGATGTGCCAATTGCACAATTCCTGAATCTTTTGATTGACGATAAATCTCATCCAATTCAATAACTTTTAATTGACTTTCAATAAAATCTTTTAAAACATTTCCTGGTGCTACTGAAGGAAGTTGATGATAATCACCAATAAACAACACTTTATGAACACGTCTGCTTGCATCAAACAATTTAGATAAAAGTAAGCTATCAACCATCGAAAACTCATCAATAATTAAAACTTGACTACTTAAAGGATTATTTCGATTCATCGCAAATGAATTTTTATGTAAATCCCATTTAAGTTCTCGATGAATCGTACAAGCATCCAAACCTGTTAATTCACTTAATCTTTTCGCTGCTCTTCCTGTAGGTGCTACCAGAGAAATTACATCTTCTGGATAAAGTGTTCGATAGATTTGAATCAGTGCTTTAACAACCGTTGTTTTCCCCGTTCCTGGTCCTCCGGTTAAAATCATCATTGGATATTTTAAAAAGTATTCGATTGCTTCTTTTTGTTTTGTTGAATAGACAATACCAAATTTATCCTGATAGTTATCAAGCAGTCTTTCTAATTCATTTTCATCATAAAATTCTTCTGGATAATCATTTATTTTGTGTAAAAAATTTGCAATGATTTCTTCACTTTCATAAAGCTCTTCATCATAATAATATTCTCCTTCTTTGATGACTCTTCCTTCTTCTACTAAAGTATTGAGATATTCATCAAAAACCTCATCATCAATATGATAAATAATTTTATGAAAAGCTTTTTTTATTTCATCATAAAGTACATATGTACTTCCTGATGAAAAACAACTTTGTTTAATACTATAAATAACTCCTGCTTTTAAACGATCCGGATTATTTAAAGTTCCTCCTGTTTTTAAAGCAAGTTCATCTGCTGTTTTAAAACCAATACCATCAATGTCTTCTACTAATTGATATGGATGATTTTGTAAGATTTCTAATGTTTTTTCTTTATAAGTTTCTTGAATAATACCAATATGCCTTAAAGAAATACCATGTCCCATAAAGAATTGTGTGACTTCTTGATCATAATCATTAGAAGTCAATACTTCATAAATAAGTTCTCTTTTAGCCACTGTCATTCCTTTAACTAAATCTAAATGATGTTTATCTTCTTTGATTAAAGAAAGTGCATTTTCTCCTAATGCATCAACAATGTATTTTGCTTGTGTAGGACCAATTCCCTTAAATAAGGGACTTGATAAATATTTAATAATTTCTTCTTCATCTGTACTTAAAACTATTTCATAATGATCCAACTTAAATTGTTGACCATATTTAGGATGAATTTCAAAATCACCATAAAAAGCATATTTATCATAATCATTAAAATTTGACATATAACCATTCATTGTCAAAAGTTCCTGATCTTCCTCTACTTCTAATAATGCAACTATATAATGAGAAGATTCGCTATAATAGCGAATCTTTCTAATATATCCTGTATATTTTAACATTATAGATATTCAATCTCTTTTCCGTCTTTATAGACTTTTTCAATCGTTCCTCCACCTAAACAAACATCTCCATCATAGAAAACAGCTGCTTGTCCTGGAGTTACAGATTTAACAGGTTGATCAAATTCTAATTTTACAGTATTTTCATCAATAAAAGTAAGAGTTACCGGATTATCTTTTTGACGATATCTAAACTTTGTATTACATTTAATAGCTTCTTGAGGTTTAATACTTGGTATCCAGTTAACATCTGTAATTAAAGCACCTGTAGACATTAACCAATCATTTTGGTCACCTTGACAAATATATAAAATATTTTGATCATAGTTTTTCCCAACAACAAACCAAGCATCACCTGAACCACCAATACCTAAACCTTTTCTTTGACCAATCGTATAGTACATAATTCCAATATGATCACCAATCACTTTACCAGTTTGAATATCAACCATCTTTCCAGGTTTTGCTGGAATATAATTTTGTAAGAATTGTTTAAAGTCTCTTTCTCCAATAAAACAAATTCCTGTACTATCTTTTTTATGAGCTACCGGTAAATCTAATTCTTTAGCAATTTTTCTAACTTCTTGTTTTGTAATATTTCCTAAAGGAAATAAAGAAGCTTGTAATTGTTTTTGATTAAGTTGACATAAAAAGTATGTTTGATCTTTATTTTGATCAATTCCTTTTAACATCACTGAATCTTTACCTTCATGATGTTCAACACGCGCATAATGTCCTGTTGCGATAAAATCTGCATTAAGTTCTTCAGCGTATTCTAAAAACGCTTTGAATTTAATATGTTTGTTACATAAAATATCAGGATTTGGTGTTCTTCCTTTAGCATATTCATCAATAAAATACGTAAAAACTTTATCCCAATATTCTTTAATAAAATCGACTCTTCTAATTTCTATTCCAAGATGTTTAGCTACTGCTTTAGCATCATTATAATCTTGTTCTTGAGGACAAATATCGTTATCATTTGTGGGATTACCTAAAATATCATTATTTAATTGGCTATCCCAGTTTCGCATAAATACGCCAATAACTTCATATCCTTGTTGTTTAAGTAAATAAGCTGCTACAGCAGAGTCAACACCTCCACTTAATCCTAAAACGACTCTTTTTTTCATAATCGTCCTCCTTCTCGTGTATTATATCAAAAACAAAATTAAAGTAAAACAATAAGACACAATAATAGCCCCTTAAAGGGGCTATTTCTTATTAATCTAATTGAGACATTGGTAACATGGCAGCACCGATTGCACCACAATCATCAATTTCTTTAAATAATAGAGGAATATGATTTCTCATACCTACATGAATTTTACTATTAAATCTTTTTTCAAGTTCATCCCAGAAATAAGCTTTAGATTTGAAAACTCCTCCACCTAATACAAAACAATGTGGATCTACAGTATGAGCAACATTAGCAAGTAATGTAGAGAAACCATCAATAAATTCTTCAGCAATTTTTTGACAAGCTTCATCTCCTTCAGCGGCTAATTTGAAAACATCACCTGCATGTTTTACTAAATCGCCTTTAGCTTCTTTACCTTTTCTTGTAAGAGCAGTACCAGAAATTTCTCCTTCAACAGCTCCTGGATTTAAAGCACCTTGTTTATAACCACCTGGTACAAGAATCATGTTTCCAATTTCACCAGCGTGACCTCTACCACCAGATACTAATTTTTTATCAACAACAAATGCTCCACCAACACCAGTTGAACAAGTAATAAAATAATTTGTTTTATAATCTTTTCCTGCACCTAATACAGCTTCCGCTAAACCTGCAACGTTGGCATCATTATCAATAAAAGTTGGTAATCCAAATTTTTCTTTTAATTTATGACAAATTGGATAGTTTTCAAATCCTGGTAAGTTACTTGCCATAATCATGATACCAAGTTCTGTATCTACTGGCCCTGGAGCACCAATTCCAATACCTTCAACACCTTGCAAACCACCACATACAGATGTATCTAATGCTTCGATTTGTTTTATTATCTTATCACATACATAATCCGGACCATTTTCACATTCAGTAGGTCCTTTAACTTCACTATAAGATTCACCATTTTCATCTACTAATAGTGTTCTTACATTTGTTCCACCTAAATCGATACCGATATAATATTTCATTCTATTTCCTCCTAAAACTATAACTAAATTATACAATAAAATATGTATTTAGAGAACGCTTTCAAATAAACTTTTTTCAATTTTTTTAAATTGTGTTGGCTTAGGACAAATAATTATTTTTCCTTTTAGATAACTAAGTGAACCAAACGGATCAACAAAATTAATTTTATAGGCATGTAAAAGTTGATTATTTAATCCAAATTGTTGTTTCATTTGTTTATTTAAAGCAAAATCACCATATTTACGATCACCTATAACCGGATGATCAATACTTGATAAATGTATTCTTATTTGATGCATTCTTCCTGTAATAATTTTAACTTCAACTAAAGAAAAATCATTTGTAGTTCTTATTGGCTTTACAATTGTTTTCATCATTAGAGCATCTTTATCATCTTTTTTAACAAAACGTACACGATCTTCATTATCTATCTTTTTAACATATCCTACGAGTTCTTGTTGTTTAGTAAGCTTTCCTTTACAAATCGTCATATATGATTTTTCAATATGATGTCGTTTTTTCATCATTTCATTTAAATCCTGTAAAGCAGCTAAAGTCTTTCCAAAAATAACGATCCCACTTGTATTACGATCTAAACGATGGACTGGTCCTGGAGTAAACGTACTCTCTCTGCCTACATCCAATTCACCTTTTTCTTTTAAATAACTTAAAACTTGATGAGAAAGCGTATTTACATTTTCTTTAGCATCCCCATGAACTAATAAACCTACTGGTTTATCAACAATTAAAATATTTTGATCTTCATATAATACTTTAAATTCTCTTTTTAAATCATAAATATCTTTTTCTTTTGTAAATTCATTAAATTTATCATCATAAAGGAACATTTCTAAAATATCATCTTTTTGTAGAATATATTTTTCATTTACTTTTTTACCATTAATTTTAATATCTTTTTTTCTAAACATCTTATATATAAAATTACTAGGTGCATTACATAATAATTTTTTTAAATATTTATCGATTCTTTGATTTGCATCGTTTTCTTTAATTACTATTTTTTTCATTTCTATCACCAACGTCATTATAACATAGACTAAGCTAAAGTTAGCTTTTATTTTTATGAAACCCTTTACATTTAAAATAAACATGTTATAATATATTTGTTAAGTGAAACGCATTCACTCTAACATACCCCCTATTATCATCCTTACGTAAATAATAGATGAAAAAAAGTATGCACCCCCGCATACTTTTTTTATTTTATTCATTTCAAAATAACGTATAATAGAATTATAAAATATAAACGAGGTAAAAAAGATGGAAAAAAAAGTTAAAAGTGAAATAATCTACGATGGAAAAATCATCAAAGTCTATAAAGATCAGGTAGAATGTCCTAACAAAAGGCTCGCAACAAGAGAAATCGTAAGACATCATGGCGGTGTAGGTATTTTAGCAGTCGTCGATGATTGTATCTTGCTCGTCAAACAATTTAGATATGCCTACAATAAAGATACTTTAGAAATTCCTGCTGGTAAATTAGAATTAGGTGAAGAAGCTGGACCTGCCGGTAAAAGAGAATTGGAAGAAGAAACTGGTTATAGTTGTAAATCCATGGAACTTATTAATGAAATATATCCAACAACAGGATATTGTGATGAAGTTATTCATTTATATGAAGCAAAAGGTCTATTTAAAGTTGAAAATCCCCTTGAAGGAGATGAAGATGAATTTATAGACGTTATCTCTATGCCAATAGATGAAGCCTATAAAAAAATCATGAATAATGAAATCCATGATTCTAAAACAATCATCGCTATTATGAAAGCATACAATGATAAATATATAAAATAAAAACTGCTGTATAAGCAGTTTATTTTTTATTTGGCGGTCTGGACGGGACTCGAACCCGCGACCTCCGCCGTGACAGGGCGGCATTCTAACCAACTGAACTACCAGACCAAATAAAATGGCGGAGACAGAGGGATTTGAACCCTCGCGCCAGTTTCCCGACCTACACCCTTAGCAGGGGCGCCTCTTCAGCCTCTTGAGTATGTCTCCATCACATCAGTGCCCATTTATAATATCATCTAATTTTACATTTGTAAATAGTTTTTTAAAAAAAAGACTATTTTTTAGTCTTTTTTCAACATTTGAACAATTTTCTTAATTAAAGTTATTAAAATAAAATTTGAAATAATAGCCAATAACGCAATTACTGCCATTGATGATAGCGATGAATTATGATAAGCAAACATTTTATATGATGGTATTACACTTATAAAACTATGTAAAATATCAAACAACACACCAAAAATAAAATTTATAATTCCTACATAACCATCGATTATCATATTGATAATTTGTGAAAGTTTAGAAGAATCTCCTTGAAATAAAATTTGTACAATTAAAGCAAAAAATACAATAATAACCGAAATCAATAAATTATAAACAACATCAATTACTTTATTTAACCAATGTTCTTGTTCTATCGTATTATTTTTATTTTCTTCATTTGTTTTATTCTCTTCATGACTTTTTTCATCTACGGCATCTCCATTTATAATATCCATTAATTCACTCATTCTTTGGGGATCCAAAGAAGATGCCTTAGAAAATAGAAACGTATCATCCTGTTCATCAGGTAAAATTTCATCTTCTTGCTCTTGTTCTAAAACAACATCATTAAATTTATCATGAACCTCTTGAACGTTATCATTTTGTTCATCATCAAATGAAAATCTCTTTGTTTCTTGTTTTTCTAACTCATTAATTAAAAATTGTTTTGATAAGATTTCATTGAAATAATCATATGTTCTATTAACCAATGCAATTAATTGCTCATCATCTTTATATTTATCCAATAATTGATTTCGAGTATGTGTCAAAGTTTCCAAATCCATTTGTGCATTCATTCCAAGAAGCGGTGAAAACAATTCCACAGAATCATACTTAGAAAATAAAAACATATTCATAATTTCTAAATGATTTTTAGTTATTTTATAAACACTGGCCTTTATCTTATCACTGGCTGGCACTAAATCTGGCATGTAAATAACATTTACAAGTAATTGATTAGCCGCTTCAACCATTGATTCAAAATTAGCAACCACCATTGTATGAGAAGGATCAATGTTCATTCGTTGACACGTCACCTCTAAAATATCCACTTCAGGTAAAGGTTTAAGTCGTGAATCTCCACCAATTAAAAAATCAATTTTTTCATAGATCTTTGCAAGTTGTAAATATTGAATAGCTCTTTTTGTTTTATGAGTCGTATATACTGCAATCTTGATATCTTTTTGTTTACAATATTGAATCAACTCATCAACACCTTCTCTTTTAATATTAGGTTTTAATTTAATATATTCAAATAAATCCTTTTCAACCATTCTATTAAAATCTTTAGCAGAAATATAATCAGACAGTAAAGAATGATCATACATCGTATTCATATTTCCAAGCATTTTAGAAAAATCTTCACGAGTAGCAACTTTATGATAGGTTTCACATGTACTTCGATAATAATTATATCTTAGTCTATTGAGATCTAATAAGCCACCATCTAACGTAAAAATAATCAATTTTATATTTTCACATGTTTGACTATAAAACATAAAATCACCCTCTCTTTTGTAATTATAGCATACATTTTATTAAATATATGATAAAAAAATGTAGAACTTTCACTTAGAATTACATTTTTTCATTAAATATTTTGTTATAAGATTATATTTCATTTTTTTGCACACTTTTAGTTCAACCTAATATGCCCTAGTTTAACCAAGCAAAGCACCTAAAACAAGATATAAAAAAAGCTCAAACCTCTAGTAAAACCTAGTGTTTAAGCCATTTTATCAATTGGTCTCCCCGCACGGTCTCGAACCGTGGACCCTCTGATTAAAAGTCAGATGCTCTACCAACTGAGCTACGGAGAGATAACAATGATATTCTAATACAATCTATTTTTAAAATCAAGGAAAATCATTAAATTTCTTAAAAATCTATTGAAATATAAAAATGATTTTCTTTTTTATATATTGTAATAACTTCTTGATTATAAAACTTCTTTAAACTAATTAGATTATGAAACCAATCATCATTTGAATTATATTGAAAAAGAATATTTGTTTTGTATCTACAATAATAAAATCATAAAAACTAAAATGTTGTAATAGATTTCTTAAAGTAATTTTTTCATCAAAAGCATCTGTTGATATTTCACCAATCCCTTTTAAAGTATACATTGCCATTTTTGATCACCTAAATCATATTATACGTTATTGTGTATATATTCACAATATTTTTGCAAGAATAATTCTATATAATTATACATATAAGGAGGACATAACAATGATTGATTATTCACCGTTATGGCATACAATGGAAGAAAAGCAGATTTCTCAATATGTTCTTCTAAAAAGTGGTATTGATCATAAAACTTTAGACAGATTAAAAAAGAATAGTAATATTACAGCTCTCACTCTTGAGAAATTATGTTTGATTCTTGATTGTCAACCTAATGATGTAATTACCTTTGTACAAAAATAGTTTTAATAAACTATTTTTTATTTTACCTATATCATCTTATATCTTAAGCATATAAGTACTATAGGGAGGTGAACTATGCAAATCATTCGTAAAAAATACAACTGGGCTTCTCCATTGTTCAAAAGAAATAAAACAAATAGAATTATTTTGCATCATGCACAAGCAAAAACATGTAGTGTAGAAGATATCCATCAGTGGCATTTAAAAAAAGATTGGAGTGGAATTGGATATCATTTCTTAGTAAGAAAAGATGGTACGATTTATCAAGGTAGACCTGAAGATACAATTGGGGCGCATGCTAAAGGTGCAAATCATGATTCAATCGGTATTTGTGCTGAAGGAGATTTCATGAAAGAAGAAATGAATCCTTTACAACTCAATGCCTTAATTGATTTAGTTTCTTATATAAAAAATAAATATCACCTTTCTAGCATTAAAAGACATAAAGATGTTGCTTCTACAGATTGCCCAGGAACCCATTTTCCATTTTCTACAATTATTTCTTCAAATCATATTGTTTTAGAAGATACTTGGTTGCAACGTTTAAATCAAGAAATTAAAAAACAAGGTTTTCGCACGTATCCTACTGTTAAAAGAGATGCCCAAGGAAAAATTACAAGACTCATTCAAGAACGCCTTAACTTTGTAGGATTCAACTTAAAAATTGATGGTATCTTTGGTGTCAATACCGAAAAAGCTGTTAAGAAATTTCAAAATAATAGAAATTTAAAAGTAGATGGCATCGTTGGTAAAAAAACATGGCCTTATCTAATAAAAGGTATAAAAGTATAAAAAAACTCCTATACGGAGTTTTACATAAAAACTAATAATATAATAGCAACCAAATTATTGATCATATGCATTAAAATAGGTACACAAATTGTTTTTCTTTTTTCATAAGCATAGGAAAAAGCAAACCCCATTCCACCATAGGAAAACAAATAAATTAGTTGCGATAGATCACCAGCAAATAAAGCAGAATAAATGTGTAAAAAACCAAATAAGAATGAACTTGCAAAAATAGCTAACCATTTACTTTTATCTCTAAGGCTTCTAAAAACAAGTCCTCTAAATAAAAGTTCTTCTAATATAGGTGCTAAAATAACCGATTGAAAAGCCATCAATAAGGCACCATTATTTAGATAATCTTCAAATAATAATTGATTGGCAGAATCATTTGACCCTCCACCCAATACAAAATTAATAATCATATTAGCAACAATTGAAATTCCATAAATCATTACAATACCAATTGTAATAGAATAAACAAAATTATCTGTAAAATGTTCTTTAAATCTTTTTATATTATCTATCAAAAAATCTCTTAAAAGCCATACAACCAAAACAAAACTCAATAATGAACAAATCAAATTTAAGTAGATTCCTAAAACTGTCGTATCTCTTGTAATATTTGTATACTTTAATAAAAGATAAATACCAAAATTAGCAAACCTTGGTATGACATATAAATATAACGGAAACAAAAGAATAAATCCAATTGCTTTTTGTTTTCCATTAATCTTTCCTGCAAAGCTTTCAGTCATCATAAACATCCCTTCAACTATAGCTCAACACTATTTTTATCTGCATAATCTAATTCTTCATAGAAAACAGCCAAACATGTATTAAGCTTTACATCATAAAAATAAGCACTAAAGAAAGTAGAAACAACCCCTGTTATAAATGTTACTAAAAAAGGAATAGGCATAATCGTTTCTACAAACATTGCCACAACGCCTGAAACCAAACCAGCTAAAATCATCCATCCAAAGAAAGAAAATTCTAATTTAAACAAAGTCCATTTATTTCCTTTCATTAAGCGACTGGATTCTTTTAAGGCTGTTAATCCAGTATAATTATATTTTTGTAAAATGTAGTTAAATAATCCAAATTTTAATGATAAATAAACAGATAAAATCGAAATAATAATTACGAGTATAAAAACAAATGAAAACACATTTGATAATGAAGCAACAATATTAACAATTTCATCTTGAGAAATCGTTGATTTATTAACATACATTAAAACAAGTTGAGATAAATTTGAAAATTGTGCATCTGTAATCATTGTATACATCAAAAGCATTCCAATAACCCCTACAACAATACCCGCTAAGGCAACAACAACTCTATACAAAAAATATGTTGGAAAAAGTTGACCAAATCGTTTAATTCCTACAAGTGAATCTTCTTTTTCATCAACTAAATTTCCATTATTATTAACAACCTTTAAAGACGCTACAATAATTCCATGTCCCAAAGTAACTGTTAAAATACTTAAAATTAAACTTATAATACTTCCTAAAATGCCATCAAATAATCCTGATAAAGCCGAAAACAAAGCTTGAATAATACCAACATATAAAATAACCTTAAATAACTGATTAGGTTGTCTTAATACTTCATTTGCTTTATTTTTGATATCATATATATTCATTTCTTTCACCATCCTATAAAGGCATTATAACAAATATTATATTTGATGAAAACTATTTTAAATCCAAACTTGTTTTAATAGCCTCATTGACTTTCTTCATAAAATAATCATCTAAAGTACCTAATTTTTCTTGAAATCGAACTTTGTCAATCGTCCTTATTTGTTCAAGTAAAATAACAGATTTCTTTTCTAAAGAATCACAACGAATAATGACATGCGTGGGAATAGGATTTTTGGTGAGTTTTGACGAAATCGGAGCAACAATAACAGTTGTTGAAAATTTATTTCCTTTATTATTTTGTAATACTAAAACAGGTCTTATTCCACCCTGTTCACTTCCTATAACCGGTGAAAGATCAGCATAATAAATATCTCCCCTACTAATCATAAAATAACCTCCTATTGAATTTTATGAGTCGTTTTTCAAATTATGATAATCGCTTCTTTAACACCTTGATTTATGCTATGATATATCACGAATAATAAAAAGAGGAGATACTAAAATGATTAAAGCAATAATATTTGATATGGATGGTTTAATGATTGATAGCGAACGTGTTACTTTTGAATGTTATCAAGAAAGATTAAAAGATATGAATTTAACAATGGATGAAGAATTTTATAAAACATTATTAGGGAAACCTATTAAAGGAATCTATCAAAGATTTTATGATGTTTATGGAAATGATTTTCCTATTCAAAACGTGATTCAAGATGTACATCAATTAATGGCTGAACGTTTTGAAACAGAAGGAGTTCCTGTAAAAAAAGGACTTGTTGAATTATTACATTATTTAAAAGATAATAATTATAAAACAATTGTTGCTACTTCAAGTAATCGTGATCGTGTAGATAAAATTTTAGCACAAGCTAAAATTACAGAATTCTTCGATGATTCTATTTGTGGTGACGAAGTTACTAAAGGAAAACCAAATCCTGAAGTTTTCTTAAAATCTTGTCAAAAACTTGGCGTTAATGTTGATGAAGCTATTGTTTTAGAAGATAGTGAAGCAGGAATTCAAGCAAGCTATGATGCAAACATCAAAGTAATTTGCATTCCTGATATGAAATATCCAGAAAAACAATATGAAGAAAAAACATTTAAAATTTTAAAAGATTTAACTGAAGTTACAGTGTATTTAAAAAGTCTCTAATTAAAGAGACTTTTTTAATATATCATAAATCAATTCAACAACACGTTTTGTATTTTTACCATCTTGATATTCAAAAAATATATTTTTAAAAGCTTCTAAATTCCCCACTTCATTCTTTTGTATTCCTTGAATCAACTCATCAATATTTTTACAAATCTTTCCTGGAAATAAATCTATATTTACATAACATCCAACATCTTTTAAATAATCATTTAAATCTGGAACATAAAAATACATTGTTTTATTTAAAATAGAATAATCAAAAACAATCGATGAAAAATCTGAAATCAAGAGATCACTTAAAGCAAACAATTCATGTGTATCTTCATTAAACATATCAATAATACGAGGGTGTTGCGGAAGACAAATATTTTTTAACAATGGATGTAATTTATAAATGAGATACGTATTTTCATCAAAAGAATTTATTAACTTTTCACCATCAAATGGAAGCATTGAAAAACCTTGGTAAATATTTCCCCTAAAAGTAGGAGCATATAAAATAATTTTTTTATCCTTCAGCATTGGATACTTAGCTAACAATTTATTTTTAGATACTTTTAAATAATTATCATCAAATAAACAATCTACCCTTGGCATACCAGTAACAACCACATTTTCTTCTTTAACAGAAAAAGCTTCACTATACGGTTTTTTCCAATAAGAGCTATTTGCTATCACATAATCATAATTTTTAATTGGATATTTTCTAGCAAGTGCATTCCCAAATTTTTTTATCGCACCACAAGCATGCCATACTTGTATCACATTGACTCCTTCTCTTTTAAACGTAGAAACAACATAATTATTATCTCTTATAATAACCACTTTTGATGTATTAATTATAAAAAGCTGTTGAATACAATTAAGCATATATAAAAAGTTTTGTTTTATTCCTTGTTGATCATACTCAATAACAACTTTTTTGAGATTTAATTGTTTATCTTGTTTTAAAACATCATAAATCAATTTCATATCAGAATCTAAATATTTAGATTCCAAAGAAACAAAGGCAACTTGATTTTCTTTTATTTTAAATCTCTTAACAAAAATATTTAAAAATCCCAAAATAATATTTAATATTAATTTTTGTAATCCCATCTTAGCACCTACTTAAAAACAATATCAACTACTCGTTTAGAAGCTTTACCATCTTCATGATTATTAAAACGTTGATTAAACTTATCTAAACGTTGACAATCGTAACCTTTTTTAATTTCTTCTAATAGTTGATTTTCATCTTCAATAATATCTCCAGGTAAATCATGATAAATATCTAAATAAAAACCTCTTAATTCATCTCGATAATGAATCAAATCATACATATAAAAATAAATAGGTCTTTTTAAAATAGCATAATCAAAGAAAACACTTGAATAATCAGTAACTAAAGCATCTGCAATAATATATAAATTAGAAATATCTTCATTAGCTTCTACAAAATAAACAAACCCTTGATATTGATCAATATCAAAATCATTAACAATTAAATAATGAGGTTTAAATACAATAACATATTCATCCCCTAATATTTTTTGCCATTTATCAAAGTGAACTTCTAATTTAAAAGTATACCCTTTGGTTATATAAGAATTATCTCTCCACGTTGGTGCATAAAGAAGTACCTTTTTATCAAGAGGAATTCCTAATTTTTTCTTAATATTTAAAACATCTTCTTCTGTATAATTTGTTAAAAAATCATTTCGCGGATAGCCAGTTTCAATCAATCTTTCTCTATTAATTCTAAAAGCACTTTGGAAAACCTCAGTTGTAAAAGCACTTGGAGAAATCATATAGTTATACTTTTTAACATCTTGTGCGTATGTTTCATGCATCATTTCTTCATTCATGCCACTTCGATAAAAAGTAGTTCCTTCAGGAACTTCTATATCGAAAGCCAATTTTTTAAGCGGTGTCCCATGCCATGTTTGTAAATATATTTGATTTTTCTTTTTTAAAACATACATTGGTAATTTACAATTTGCAATCCAATATTGACTTCTTGCAAGATAAAAGAAATAAGGAATTGAAAAATATTCAATCACTTTAGCATTTTCAATAGTAATATTTTTCTTTTTATGATGCTTAATAGCCCATATAAAACGATAATCTTTAAATTGATCTTGTTGTCTCATATATTCATAAATAGCTCTAGGATTATCGCTATACCCCCTACCATGGAAGGCAATAAACAAGACTGTTTTTTTATGAGTTGGTATTAACTTATAAGTCATTCGATAGATAAACTTAATTGTTTTACCTAAGATATTTTTTATTAATCTAAGCATTTTAAACCTCCTTATAAAAATAAGGGGTAACCCCCCCTTATTTAAAAACTGCTTCAACTGCTCTTTGTGAGGCATTTCCATCATCAATAGAACAGAATTTATCATAGAATACTTCATAACGTTGAGCATATTTTTGATTCATTTCATCAAGATGTTTAATTTGATCAATCACTTCTTTAGTCGAATAAACTAGTGGACCAGGAAGTTCTTTTTCCATATCAATATAGAAACCTCTTAAAACATCACGATATTTATCTATATCATAAGTATAGAATAACATTGGTCTTTTTAAATTAGCATAATCAAAGAAAACACTTGAATAATCTGTAATACAAATATCAGAAATTAAATAAATTTCAGTAATATCATCATATTTAGATAGATTATAGGCAAAATCTTCAACTCCTGTAACATCTAACGCATCCGCAATATAATGATGTGTTCTAAGTAGGATGACATATTCATCTCCTAACTCTTCTTTCATCATTTCTAAATCTAATTTTAACTTAAATTTATATTGCCCTTTTCCATAGTATTCATCATCTCTCCATGTTGGTGCATATAAAATTGTTTTCTTATCTAATGGAATATGAAGCTTCTTTTTCAAATCTAATGCAATTTGATCTTTATTTGGTGCATACAATAAATCATTACGAGGATATCCAATTTCTAGCATTGTTCCATTGGTATACATAAAACAACTTTTGAAAATATCACTTGAAAATTTATTAGCTGCAATTAAATAATCCCATTCTTGTTTTTGACGATAAAATTGAGATTTATAAGTTGGAGAAGCTGCAGTCACCTCTTCTTGATCAAAAGCGAGACGTTTAAGTGGTGTTCCATGCCATGTTTCTAAGAAAACTTGACCTTCTCTTTTTCTAAACCATAAAGGTTGTCTGATATTAAAAACAAAATATTTAGATTTAGCTAAATAGTAAGCATATTTCTTCGTAAATCTTTTAACAATGATTCCTTCATAAGGCAGTTTTTCTTTAGAATCATTTAAAACCCAAATAAATTTATATTTTCCTGGATAATTTTTAGCTAAATATTCATAAATATATTTTGGTGAATCTGCATAACTTTTACCCATAAAAGTTTCAAACATGACCCAATTTTCTTCAATTGGTTCATTGATATATTTATGACGATATAAATACTTATTAATTTCATTTTTATTTTTTAATATCTTTTTCATCTTATTTTTAGCAAGATGTTTAGCAATTACTTTTTGTGTTTGTTGTAGATTATGATTTCTAGCAAGTTTCACCATTTTTCTTTGATAATGAGACATATTTTTCAATAAATCATCTCTTACATCCTGCATTAAAATAGACATTTGATCAAATCTTTCATCTCTCCAAAAATCATCTTTAGATCGTCTAATTTTCTTAGCAAAGAAATTACTATAATATTTAATCATTTTAGAATCTAAATAATAACGAATTCTACTTTCTTTATCTACTAAAGAAATAGCATACTTATAGACATTAATAAATTCATCAAATTTAGTTTCATCTTTAATTTGCGACAAGGCAGGTGTATTGATTGGATCATTATGTTTTCTTTTTGCATAGAGTGTTTTGTCATTGAAATCTATCTTATGACCATACATAACAAGTCCTTCTACAAAAGGTAAATCACTATAATAAATGAACCCTTCATTAAAACGTAAATGATTTTCTTCAATTAAAGAACGTTTAATTAAAATATTTAAAACTGAAATATTTCGAATCCCTTTTTTCGCTCTAATTAATAAATCAATTCTTCTTTGTTCATCACTATCATCTATGTCAGAATAATCTTTTTCTAAGAATTTATGATTACGATCATCATCTTTATCCTTCAAATTTAATTCTTCATTTTTTTCATCACCCATGGTTTCAAAAACTTGTTTTTTAAACCATGTGATCCATCTTCTACCAACAACTAAATCTAAATCTTTTTGCATAGCATCTTGAAGCAAACAAGATAATGTTTGAGGCATAATATAATCATCACTATCAATGAAATAAATATAATCTCCTGTTGCATTTTCTAAACCAAGATTTCTTTTTTTAGCAACGCCTTCTTCTATTGAACAAGGAATAACATTCAAAGATATTTTATCTTTATATGTATCTACTAATTGTTGAAATTTTTGGTCATCTTGACTTCCCACTAATAATGTTTCAATTTCAACATTTTCTTGTTCACTTAAACTTTCTAAACAATCTTTTAAATATTGATAATATCCTTCATAAGGGACAATCACACTAATTTTCATACAACTCTCCTTTATTATAATTTATCTTTTAAATCATCTTTGATTTTAGTTGTAGAAATACCTTCTGTACGAGGTAAATAAACTACTTCACAATAATCTTTTAAGAAATCAAATTGGCCTTTCCAATCATCACCCATAACAAAAACATCAACATCATGTTCTTGAACATCTTTTATTTTTTGATCCCATGATTCTTCTAAAATAACTTCATCTACATATTTAATAGCTTTTAAAATAGCCATACGATCTTGATCACTATGATAAGCTTTCTTACCTTTTTGAGCATTAAAAGCATCACTGCTGACTGCTACAATCAAATAATCTCCTAATTCTTTAGCACATCTTAAAATATTTAAATGACCAACATGAAACAAATCAAAAGTTCCATATGTGATAACTTTCTTCATCCTATTTCTCCTATCTCTTCATTTTATCTAATAATTTTTCCCAAAAACCAATTTTAGGATTTTGAACAATTCGACTTTCAAATTTTTCATCATTTAATTTTTTCTTTTCTTTTTTCTTTAAACTATTATAAAAATCAACATATTCGGCATACTCATCGCATACTTCTTCAACGTCACCATATTCTTTTAAACGTCCACCTTCAATCCACATAGCCTTTTGACAGAATCCTCTTACTTGTGGCAAAGAGTGAGAAATAAAGACAATTGTTTTTCCTTGATCTTTAAGTTCATTCATTTTATCTAAGCACTTTTGAGCAAATCCTTTATCCCCAACCGATAAAGCTTCATCGACAATGATGATATCAGGATTTAAATAAAGTGAAATTGAAAAACCTAATCTTGATTTCATCCCACTTGAATATTTCTTAACGGGTTGATATAAGAAATCACCAATTTCAGCAAATTCAATAACACCTTCCGTAATTTCTTGAATTCTTTTTCTAGAAAGTCCAAGCAATGCTCCTTTAACATTAATATTTTCAAGCCCTGTAAGTTGCATATCCAATCCTGTATTGATTGCAATTAAAGCTTGTTCTCCATTGATATCCATTGTACCCTCATCAATTTGTGAAATACCTGCTAAAATCAATGATAATGTTGATTTACCCGAACCATTTGTTCCTAAAATTCCTACAACTTCTCCTTTAGGAATTGTAAAAGTAATATCATTTAAAGCATAGAATCTTTGTGTAACTGAGCTTTTTGATTTACCATCATTTTTCTTTTTTAATTTATATATTTTTGAAACATGTTCAAATTTAATTGCATAATCTTCCATTATTACCACCTAAATCATATCAATAAATTTATGTTTAAATTTATACATCATCATACTACCAATTGTAAAAATCACAATGACAAACACCCAAAAGAAAAGCATTTGTTTCCAATAAAATAAGATTCCATGATGATATAAGAAACAATCTCTATAACCACATACAACATAATAAATTGGATTAGCTTTCATAATATATCTTACTGTCATTTGCCACCCATATTTGTGTAAACGTGAAATTGGCCATAAAATTGGTGTTAAATAAAGTAATAAACGCATACACGCTAAAATAAGTTTTCTTGTATCACGAGCTAACATATTTAAAACAGATGTAATCATCGCAAGTGAAATTGTTAAACAAATTGCTGCAAAAAGATAATAAATAAGTTCAAGCCAATAAAGTGAAGGCATGATCCCTTGTGTAAGCAAAAAGACAACTAAGATAGCCATCAAACAAAAATGATTAAACAATTCTTTTCCAACAACTGTAGCTGGTAAAACGGATACTGGAAATTTCATTTTTGTAATGACATTACGTTTAGCATAAATGGCATTGGCACCATTAGTAATACATGGACTAATAAAAAACCATACCACCATTCCACATAACATCCATTGAATAAAAGGAATCTTTCCTACAGACTTTCTATTCATAATTAAACCAAACACAAAATAATACGTCATAATTTGAATTGCTGGATTAGCAAAATTCCAAAAAACACCTAATCTTGAATCTCGCATATCAGAAAGCAATTCATATTTTGAAATACAATATATACGATACAAATTTGTAAAGTTTTCTTTTAATACATATCGAATACTTTTAAACATACTTACCTCCAAAAAGTAAACCTACTATTACTTTTACATCATACCACTATTTTTTGCAAATAAAAACAAAAAAAAGGAACAATGGCTTTAAATAACCATCATTCCCTAAAAATACTTATTTATTCATCCATGATTCATCACTTGGATCAACTTTCCAAGCTTTTAATTTTTCCATATCTTCATGTTTAATATAGTCATGTTCTTTTGCTACTTCAATTAAAGTATCATAATTTGATAAAGTCACAAAAGGACAATGTGCATTTTCAAAATTAACTGTTGCTTTATCTAAACCATAAGTAAAGATAGCAATTAATCCTAAAACTTCACATCCAGCCTCTCTTAAAGCTTCAACACATTCTAAAGAAGAACCACCAGTTGAAATTAAATCTTCAACAACAACAACTTTCATTCCTTCTTTAACAACACCTTCAATACGGTTATTACGTCCATGAGATTTAGCTCCTCCACGAACATACCCCATTGGTAAATCTAAAATATCAGCAGCTAAAGCAGCATGTGCAATCCCAGCAGTAGCTGTTCCCATTAAACATTCTGCATCTGGGAAATTATCTTTTACAAGTTGAGCAAGTCCTTGTTCAACATCTTTTCTTACTTTTGGATAAGATAAAGTTAAACGATTATCACAATAAATTGGTGATTTAATACCACTTGCCCAAGTAAATGGTTCATTCGGTCTTAAAAAGACAGCTTTAATATCTAATAAATCTTTAGCAATAATTTTTTTCATTTCTATTCTCCTTGAAAATCTTGATAAACTTTTTTATATGTCGCCAAAGGATCTTGACTTCCTGTAATTGTTCTACCAACAACAATATAGCTTGAAGTAAGTTCTTTTGCCATAGCTGGTGTTGTTACACGTTTTTGATCATTGACATTATCACTTGCAAGACGGATTCCTGGTGTAACTGTCAAAAATTCTTTTCCTAAATGATCATGAATGATTTTTGATTCTAATGGTGAACATACAACCCCATCTAATCCTGCAGCTTTTGCATTTTCAGCCCATTTTAATACAACATTTTCTAATGGTTCATGAATAAGTAACTGATTATCTAAAACATCTTGATCTAAAGATGTTAAGCATGTTACAGCAATACATAATGGTCTTTTACCACTTGTTTTGCCTTCTTCTAATCCTTCAATAGCAGCTTTCATCATTTCAATACCACCTGAAGCATGAACATTGACCATATCGACATCTAATTTAGCAAGTTGTCTCATGGCACTTTTTACAGTATTTGGAATATCATGTAATTTTAAATCTAAAAAGATTTTATGTCCCATTTCTTTAATCATTTTAATGATTTCAATTCCTTCTCCATAAAACAATTCCATCCCTACTTTTACATAAAGACTTTCTCCCTCAAATTGTTTTAAGAAGTTTTCAACATCACTTTTTGTCTTAAAATCAAGAGCAATACAAATTCTACTTTCGTTCATAAAAACCTCCTTTTTATTCTTTTACTATTATACCAAAATTACTACCTCTATTCTACACGATTTATTTATTTTTTTGATATTCTTCTAGTAAATGTAAAACTAACTTTTCAAATGTCCAATTATAATTTGTTGCTGTTACAACAGCTTTTAAACAAAGTGTTGAATTATTTTTTAATTTTGATAATATTTGATCCATTTGTAAAGATGCAACGTTTGAAAAAACAACAACCGCTGCTTCTAAATTATTCTTTTTTGTTTTTTTAATCTTTTTATTTAAAATATCTTTAACTTTATTTTGTGTCATCTGTTCATTCAATAAAATTATTTCAATGTTCATCAACAAACATAATTGTTTTAATGATTCATAATTTTGAATCTTTTCCTTACGATAAATAATGAGCTTTGCGTTCATAAATTCTCCTTTATATACAAAAAAACAGCTATAAAAGCTGTTTTTCTTATTAACCAAGTCTGTTGTAGTATTCAACGATTAATGATTCATTGATTTCTGAGTTTAATTCAGATCTTTCAGGTAAACGAGTTAATTTACCAGTTAATTTATTAGTATCAACTTCAACGAAAGCTGGAGTTGCAACTTTGTTTTCTAAAGCTTCTTTAATAACTGCTAAATTTAATGATCTTTCTCTTACTTCGATAACATCTCCAACATTTACTCTGTATGATGGGATATCAGTTTTAACACCATTTACTAAGAAATGACCATGGTTTACTAATTGTCTAGCTTGTCTTCTTGTAGAAGCAAAACCTAATCTATAAACAACATTGTCTAATCTTCTTTCTAATAAGCATAAGAAGTTGTAACCATGGATACCTTCCATTTTACCTGCTTGATTAAATGTGTTGTGGAATTGTTTTTCATTAACTCCATACATATGTCTTACTTTTTGTTTTTCTGCTAATTGTAATCCATATTCAGTTTGTTTTTTTCTTTTTTGTCCATGTTGACCTGGAGCATAAGCTCTTCTGTTTAATTCTTTCCCGTTTTCTAAGATTGAGAATCCTAAACGACGAGAGATTTTCCATTGTGGTCCTGTATAACGTGCCATAAATTTTCCTCCGTATTGTTTTATTTGCATAAAGCAATAACATTGCATAGATCAATTGATAAGTGTTAATATTAAGCATTTCCCATTGCAGCCAGGTACTTTGCAATCATTTGATATTAACGCATTTTTTCAATCCTCTATGTGCTGCTATTCATTTACTGCCTTGTCATCATACTATATATTTATACCAATGTCAAACATTATTTTCATCCATAAAATCTTTATTTTTTGTCGATTTTACATATTGGATGACGAATCACTGTTTTCCATTTTTCCGGAGCATTTTTTCTTGCATCTGATAAATAAATTTCATGATGCAATCTTGATTTGTTAAAATCATTACGGTAACCCTTTTCTTGAAGAAATTGATTCATTATTTCTACTGTATTTATTTCATCATCAAAAGATCCTTGATGCATCATTTGCACACATAATCCTTCTTCAAAAGTAAAAAATTCCGCTTTTGAGCAATCTATCTTCTTTTTAATAGTGGCTCTTTTTACTGCCCAATCAAAATCTTTTTTTGTAATAAAGTCAGGAAGTCTAATTACTGAAATCCAGTTAAAATTTTCTTTATGTAAATAATCAACATTTTCAACATTTTCTTGCCACCAAAAACCTTCAAGTGGCGGTACAACAAATTGGTAAAAACCTTTAATTTGATAATCTGTTTTATAACTCATTTTTAAAGTATACACCACTGCATAAAGTACCTGAATGGCTTGTTGATAACTTCCATCTTCTTCATTAGGATTGCCTTTTCCTCTTACTGCGATATAATTGAATGAAGGTATATTAATAATTTCCGGTTTATTTTTAGGCCTATAATATTCTTTATATTCTTTTTTTAAATCAAAAATCATCTTTCTTTTCTCCTAAACAATAGGTATTTGAATTTCTGTAAGCCACTCATCAACTGATTCTTTATTCCAAATACCATCAATATAACATTCTCTTGATCGTCCCGATACTTGATAACCATTATCCTCTACATATTTCATAAGAAAACTATACGCCACACCAATTTCATCATAAGCTCCTTTATAAAAGATACTTAATACCTTTGTTTCTGGTATCTTTTTAAACATAATTCGTGTACTTTCTTCGCCCATACATTCCACTGCTTCATTATGTCGGATCCAAATATCACTTTCTTTATGTTCATTATCCAAATATTCACAAAATTCATATGGTGGCTTTGTACATTTTACATGTGGATTCAATTCCTTGCATTCTTTTTTTAAGCTTGGAATAATTTTCATCATATCCGAATAACTTTTTACCTTTACTTCACTATAATAGACAATTGTTTTCGGTATCATTTTTTCTATTACTTGATATTGTATTTCATTATCATCCAAAAGATGATGAATCATCAAAAGACGGCTTTCAATTTCTTCTTTTTGACTTTCTAATACTTTTGCTTTAGAAATAAGCACTTCCTTTAGATTAGTACCTTTATTAATTGCTTGTATTTCTTCAATTGTTAATCCTAATTGACGATACGACTTAATTCGTGCTGCCTCTTTTAGTTGACTCGTTTCATAAAAACGATATCCTGTTTGTTCATCTACTTTTTGCGGAATCAAAAGACCTCTTTTTTCATAAAAACGAAGTGCTTTGATTGTTAAATGAGACAACTTTGAAAATTCTCCGATTTTTAACATGATTTGATTCTCCTTTCCTCTTTCAAATTATGAATTGTCCCCTAAGGGGAGAGTCAACAATTTTTCTATGATTAAAAAATACGGAGTGGTGTTCACTCCGTCATTTTATTACTTTTAATCTTTTTCTTTTATCCAGTCAAAATGAACACAAGCATTATAAATACCATCTTGATCACATGGTGTAGTTACATAAGTTGCTTTTTCTTTTAATTCATCGATAGCATTTCCCATCGCAATACTTGTCCATTCGTCTCTAAACATACTTAAATCATTTTTTTCATCACCAAAGACAACAACATCTTTATAATTACCCTTAAAATGATCAACCATCATTTTAATACCAACTGATTTATCACCAGGTTCTACAAATAAATATTCTTTATGGAAACGACACCAAGGTAATTCTTTTAACGTTTCTAATTTTTGTTCCTCTGGAGAAAAACATGCCACATAAACTTTAAAGATTTGATCATAATTTCTAGGATCTAATCCATCTACAACCTCAGTATCCATATAAACATCGTGTGTAAAATCATAAAAGCGAGAATCCGGTGCCAATCTTCTTGTTTTATTATCTGGTGAAATAGCCCAAATAAATCCTTTTTCTTTACATTCATCTATTAAGTCTATACATTTTTGATAATCTAATGGTTTAATTGTAATAAGTTCATTGTTGATGGTAATTCCATTACCACCATCACTGACCATATTTTCAAAGCCAAGTTCTTTCATATGATCTACAGCCATAGCATAGCTTCTTCCTGTAGCTATTGCTACAAAATGTCCTTGTTCTTTTAACATGAGAATTGCTTTTTTTGTGGATTCAGGGATGTATTGTCTTCCTGGTGTTCCTACTGCTAATGTTCCATCAATGTCAAAAAAGAAAAATTTTTTGTTCATAACTAACTCCTTATAAATACTTATCTAATTCTGTTTCTACTGTTTTATTGATTTTTACCTTTGGATGATCAATTAATTTACCACGTGTAAATACTTTTTCAACATATCTTAAAGCTTTTAAATCATCTAAAGGATTTTCACTTACAACAATCATATCTGCATCCTTACCAACATCAATACTTCCTGTAATATTTTCAAGACCAGCGTATTTAGAAGCAAGTGATGTTGCTGTATATAAAGCAAAACGGTTAGAAACACCAATATATTTATGGAAATAATAAAGTTCTCGCCAGAAGTCATATTGACTCACCCATGGACATCCTACATCATTTCCTAAAACAACAGGTATATCATTTTCTAATGCTTGCTTTGCACAATCAATAATACCATTGAAAACGAGTTCACCATTGTATTTTTCTATTTCTGAAACATTGGAAATACTTGGATCAAACAACGCAAACGGAAGTGCTGGTGAAATCGTCGTACATAAAAAAGCCTTCTTTTCTTTAAATAAAGCAATCATTTCATCATCTAATTTTGCTCCATGTTCAATCGAATCAACACCATTTTCTAAAGCTACTCGTACCCCTTCAGATGATTCAACATGAGCAGCTACTTTATAGCCAAGTTGATGTGCTCTATCACAAACAGCTTTTACCATTTCAGGAGGCATTTTTAATTCGCCAGGCACTCCTTTTTCTTTTGCATCTAAAACCCCACCAGTAATCATAAGTTTAATCAAATCAACATTTTGACTTTTTGCTTTATCCACTAAAGCTAGAGCTTCTTCATTATTATGAGCAGCAATGGCGACTGATCCTGCCATATGACCATGAGGAACAGAAATTCCCTCATTGCTGGCAACAATTCTTGGACCAATAACTTTTCCTTTTAAAATTTCATCTCTTAATTTAGAATCATAATGAGCAATTCCTCCAACTGTACGAATTGTTGTTACCCCACTCATTAATTCGATCTTAGCGAAATTAGAAACCACTTTATACGTAATTTTTCGTGATAATGGATTAGACATCAACATTTTAACTGTCTTTTCATTATCTTTTTGTTTCTTTTGTGGTTTTCCATTTCCTGCAAGATGAACATGCATGTTGATGAGTCCTGGTAAAATATATTTTCCTTGTAAATCAATAATTTGATAAGATTTATCTAAATTACGATAAGGTTCAATAGCCACAATTTTTTCATTTTCAATAAAAATTGCTTTCCCTGTTTCTACTTCCATATCCTGATGACCATTTAAAATTTTTCCATTAATTAATGCATACTTCATAACCATTCCCTCTTTCCTATATATTCATTATAAAAGAATACATAAAAAAAATCACTCTTATGAGTGATTAATTATTAAGGTCTTAAACCAAGTCCACCTTCTAATGTAAGTGTTTCTCCTGTCATATATTTAAAATCAGGATTAGCAAGTTGTACACAGACACGTCCAATTTCTAATTCATTATTTCCAAAATGTCCCATTGGTGGTGTTTTAACATTTGCTTTGAAGGCTTCTGGATATGCTTTTTCAAATTGTTCTAATTGTGCCGTCCAAGCTAAAGGACATACCACATTGACATTGATTCCATCTTTTGCCCATTCATTAGCAGCTACACGTGTTAATCCACGGATTCCTTCTTTGGCAGCAGCATATGAACATTGTCCATAGTTTCCAAATAATCCTGCTCCTGAAGCAAAGTTGACAACTGATCCTTTTGTTTCTTTTAAATATGGATAACATGCTTTCATATAATAGAAGGCTGCATAGAGTCCTGAATACATTGCTAGATCAAATTGTTCTGTTGTATGATCAGCTAATGTTACCCCTGATGCTGATGCTTGCGCATTATTGATCAAAACATCGATTCTTCCATAAGTATCCATTGCTTGTTTAACAACATTGTTGACAACGGCTTCATTATCAGCACCAGCATTGACATCTGCTTGAACTGTTAAAACTTTGATACCATATAATCTTTCTAATTCTTCTTTAGCAGCTTCTAATTTTTTAACATTACGTCCTGTAATGACAAGATTTGCTCCTTCTTTAGCATAAGCTGTCGCAATTCCATAACCAATAGAACCACAGCTTCCATCTTCTAAGACAGCACGTCCTGCTCCTGTAATAATTGCTGTTTTACCTGTTAAAAATCCCATTTACATTTCCTCCTTAAATACAATTTTTAAGCGTTAACATAATTATAGCACTATCAAAGCAAAAAATCTATAGCTTGTGATATTTTTAACAAACTATAGACGGATAAAAATCATGTAAACAAGAGTTGATAAAATAATACTTAAAAAAGTATTTTTCTTCCATTTATAAGTAAAGACAACTGTTAAACACGCTAAAAGATAAGGAATAAAAAGTGTTGTTAATTGCGTTTTTAAATCTTTTAGACAATAAACAATAAAACCTGCCATAATAGTCATTGGTAAATGCTTTTCTAGTTTTTCTAACCATTTAGGAAGTTCTTTTTCTTTAAATAAAAGAAAAGGAAAAGCTCTTAATAAAAAAGTAATTAAAGCAGAAAGAATAATTGCTGAAAGTACATAACTATTCATAAGATGTTCCTCCTTGTTTAACAAGTAAAATCATTGAAGAAATAATCAATGAAGGGAACATAAAGTTTTGACTGCCAAAAACAATCGAACAAATAATAGCGATAACAATTCCTACAACAGCAGGAAAATGATCTTTATTTTTCTCTAATTGATCCATAAAAATAATAATAAACAAGGCTGTCATACAAAAATCAATCCCTGTTAAATCAAACGGAATCAAATGACCAAGTACCGCTCCTAAAACAGTTCCAATAAGTCAATAACATCTTGAAAAAAGCGCAACATAAAACATAACTTGTTCTTTATCTTGATCTTCTAGATTACAATTAACCGCATAAGTTTCATCAGTCATGGTAAAAATCATATACCATTTTTGCTTCATTTTATTAAAAACATCTATAAAAGATAAACTATAAAAAAGTTGTCGGCTATTCATTAAAAGAGCTGTAACACCAATTGTAAGTAAAGAAGTTCCTCCCCCCAATTAATAAAGTAATCAAAAGAAATTGAAAAGCACCCGTATAAATCAAAAAACTCACAAGTATTGCTACATACCAAGCAAAGCCCGCCTCGTTCATCATCACTCCATAAGCAATCGATACAAAAAGATAACTACACATAATAGGTATCGATTTTTCAAAAGCTTTTTTTATAATTTCTTTATTTTTCATAATTCTCTAAAAAGCTATGATAAGCTTTATCCTTTTTCGTTCCTAAAATACAATCTAAATTAACATTATCTAAAGCTTTAAAAATATTTTGATCAACATTTGGGTTTACTTGTTTCATTGTTTTAATGAGTTCTTTGACTTCTTTTCTTTTACTTGTTCCATCATTAATTAAAGAACATCCTTCAGTAAAACGACATGCACAATTGATAAAAGTCAAATCATTATGTTTACGCCAAGAAATAATACTTCTTCAGGTAAGACATGTAATTGTTCAGCAATGTGCTTTGTTGTTTGATCAATAACTTCTTTTGCTTGTGATCCTAGTGTATGATTTGCATTAGGATTAGCAAAATATTTCATGGTTGCTTGATAATACGTATCAAGTACTTCTTTTTCTATTGGTGTATTGGCTGCATAGTCTAAATAAATCATAAGGTACCTCTCTTTTCCTACTAATATTATAGGAATTATAAAGAAGTGTCAATAATGAAAAGAACTCTAGCTGATTGCTAGAGCTTTTCATCAAGGGCTTTCCCATTTGTTTCAATAATATGTTTCATCCAATTAAATGATTTTTTCTTTGTACGTTTTAAAGTTCCATTTCCTTTATCATCCATATCAACATAAATAAATCCATAACGTTTTTTCATTTCTCCAGTTGATAAAGAAACAAGATCAATTGGTGCCCACATCGTATATCCTAAACATTCAACACCATCTTCATTAATCGCATCAGCCATAGCTGATAAATGTTTTTGTAAGTAATCAATACGATAATCATCTTCAACATATCCATTTTCATCTGCTTGATCAATAGCTCCCATACCATTTTCTACGATAAAAATTGGTTTTTGAATACGATCATAAATTTCATTCATACAATGTCTAAGCCCAAGTGGATCAACAGGCCATCCCCAAGGTGTATTTTCTAAATAAGGATTTGAAGAACCTCCAACATTAAACCATGGATCATCTTTTTTTACTGTATTTGAACGATAATAAGAAAATGAAACAAAGTCTAATTGTCCTTCTTTTAAAATTTCTTTATCTTCTTCTGTGATTTCTAATGAATCAAAGCCATGATGTTTCCACACACTTTTAGCATAAGGATGATAATAACCTCTTGCCATCGTATCAATAAAATACCAGTTTTCTCTTCTTGCTTGAAGACGTTTAAACATATCTTCTGGTTTACACGTTGCTGGATAAAGTTCACTCATTGCATACATTGCTCCAAACATGCTACCTGGCATCATTTGATGTCCTAAAATAACAGCTTTAGCACTAGCAACAAACATATGATGATCTGCTTGATATCTCACTTTTCCATCACTTTCTCTTGTTCCACATGGCCCAAATCCTCTAACAGCATTGATTTCATTAAATGTCAACCAATATTTACAACGTTTTCCATATCTTTCAAAGAGTGTTTTACAATATTTTACATAACAATCAATAACATAACGATTTGACCATCCACCATATTTTAAAGCTAAATGCATTGGCATTTCATCATGACAAATAGTAATAAGTGGTTCCATATGATGTTTTTCAAGCTCTGAAATAACTTCATCATAAAATTTTAATCCTTCTTCATTAGGGATTTCTTCATCCCCTAAAGGATAAATACGACTCCAACAAATACTAAAACGGAAAACGTTAAATCCCATTTCTGCCATTAAAGCAATATCTTCTTTATAATGATGATAAAAATCAACCGCTTGATGACTTGGATAATATTCATCATCTAAAAAAACTGGCTTTGCTTCATTAGGAACAGGATCAGCATAGAAAAATGAACTTCTTGGTTTTAAAATTGTTCCATCAGGCATTTGAAGTGTATGATGTCTTGGATTTTCCATTGATCCATCTGTTTCAAAGTCATGTGATAAAAGTCCCCTTCCTCCTTCATTAAATCCTCCTTCATATTGGAAATCAGCAGTTGCGCCACCCCATAAAAATCCTTCTGGTAATTGTTTCATAATAGTCTCCTTGTTACTTTTTACATTTTGTTTTGATAATTTTTACAAACAAAGCATAATCTTATTATTCTCTTTTGTCAATAGTTACATATTATTTTGACAATTTTATCATTTTTATATAAAATAAACATGAGGTGAGACTATGAACTTAATGGAAACCATCCACTTACATAAAAATGATTTTTCTAAAACAGAACATAAAGTTTACGATTATATTGTTCAAAACCCTACAGCTATTGAAACAGCGACGATTACTAAAATTGCTGAACTATGCCAGGTTTCAACTTCTGGAATTTTAAGATTTTGTCAAGTTTTAGGTTATAAAGGTTATAAAGATTTTCGTTTTGACATGCTTCATTATTTACATCAAGAACATGTTGAAGTAAATCCTGAAAATCTATTTGATGAATTAACATCTAAATATTTATCAGTCATTCGTCAATTCAATAACATTGGTCAAAATAAGCTCAACCAACTTATTAAACAAATAAAAAACACCAAAAACATCTATATCATTGGTGTTCATTATTCATCTTTACCAGCAAAACATTTAGTTTTAGGATTACAAGATTTAGGTATTAATACTTATTTTGCTTATGATTATATGCAAGCAAGTCATCTTTATAATACAATTCATGAAGATGATCTCTTGATTTATTTTTCTATTGAAGGCAATCAAAATAATGTTTCTCGTTTTTTTGACCTTACAAACGCCTCTAAAAATACGTATATGATTACTTTAAATCCAAAGCCTAAATTATTGATTGAAAATACACTTATTCTTCCAGGATATACTTTATCTAAACAATCAATTGTTGATTTACAATCGATTGTTGTAATCTTTGTAGAATTACTTTTAAATATGTTTCATAATACTTTAAAAGAGGATTAAGATTTTTTTACTTAATCCTCTTCTTTTTTTAAAAATGAAAGTATTTTTTCATTAAAAGCATCATCTTCTTTAATTTCATTTAATTGTCCTACTTCATTAGCACATTCTCCACAAATATCAATTCCAATTGTTTGACTGTTTTTAAATAAATAAGCGAGTAATATTTTAAATTCCATGAGTTGCATAGAACCTTGATCCCAATCTGTTTGAATAACATTTTGACTCAAAACATCTTTATCAATTGAAATATATAAAGGATATTGACGTAATAAATCATCAACTTTTTTCCACACTTCTCTATTTTCTAAATCATCATCTGTTAAATAGAGAACCTGATCTTGACGTTTAATCAATGAAACCTGTTTTTCATCAATACCTATTAAAATCACTTTTTTTAAATATTTATTATTTTCTAAACTATTTAAAATCCAAGATCCACAGCTTAAAATATCATCAAACAGCGGTTGCATCATATCACTATGATGATCAAAAACAACTAAAATAAAATCATGTTTCATTTTTTCTATCCAAAACTCACTAACATAATGAAAATTACCAGAATCTATAAAATGTATGCCTTCAGGAGATAGATTACTTATTTTAGCTTCTATTGTTCTTCTTGCTTCTTGACTACAATAACCATAAACACCTTGTAATTCATGTAAATCAAGCCATCTAATATTTTTATGTTTATAAAACTTTTCATTTTCATAAATTCCTGTAAAATCCATGACCGTCATGTTATTTTGTTTTTTAAACATCTTAAACACTTCCTTTGTTTTTATCCTAGCACAAAAAAAGTAACTTCCGTTACTCTTTTAATAAATATTTTTCAAGCTCTGCAGAGTTTCTTCCTGTATTTAAAATCACAATTTTATTATACGCAACCGCTCTAGCAATTGCTTCTTGAGTTTTCTTTGAAATTTGTTTATTAGAATTTAATAATGTTCCTTCCATATCAAAAGCTATTAGTTTATATTCCATACGACTTTCTCCACTACAAATGGTAGTGTATCATTTTTAATCAATTAAAAAAGTCTCTTTCCATTTTAGAAAAAAGGGTATATTAAATTATCCGGTGCTTAGAGGTTCACTCTAAATTATTAGGCGGAGT
>ENA-ORRR01000220-ORRR01000220.1-human-gut-metagenome-genome-assembly--contig:-NODE-220-length-60450-cov-6.99684_pt1 | contig 60450 bp, 55 predicted proteins | sample MGYA00242182_ERZ509148 | MGnify/ENA primary metagenome ERZ509148 (study PRJEB26280, sample SAMEA2338674) | human gut metagenome | biome: human gut; feature: human-associated habitat; material: faeces... | reverse complement strand
GCTGGTGCATGGTGCGGTCAAAACAAATATTTATCTGCAATTAAAAATGCGTTCCAAAACTTCATGCCTTTAACAATCGCTGGGGCAATTGGGGTTTTATGGTGTAACGTATTAGTTAACGAAACTACTGGGTTAGGTATGTTCTTCAAACCAATCATGGCTTTAGATTTCTTAAACCCAGCATTCCAAGCTGTTAACTTCTGTACTATCAGCTGTATCACAGTTGGTATCACTCTTGGTATCGCCCAAGAAATCGGTGTTTGGAACATGGGAGCTGAAAGAGCTGGTTATATTCCAGGTTTAGTAGGTTTAGCTGCATGGTTATCAGTTACAAACACTTCACACATGGTAGACGGAGCTAAAGAAGCTTTCACTGGTATTGCTGGTAACGAATTAGGAGCTACTGGTTTATTCACTGGTATGATCATCGGTGTGTTATCTGTAGAATTATTCTGCTTCTTTGAAAAACAAGATGCATTAAAAATTAAAATGCCAGAACAAGTTCCACCAGGAGTTGCTCGTGCATTCGAAGTTTTAGTACCAGCTACTATCACTTTAATCATCACAGCTTGTATTGGTTCTGCTTGTTATAACTTAACAGGTTTATACTTAAATGATGTTATCAAAAATGGTATCCAAGGTCCTTTAGGGGCTGTAGGTGCTACAATCCCAGGTGTTATGATTATCTATTTAGTAATCATGTTATTCTGGTTAGTAGGTATTCATGGTAACAACATGTTATCTGCAGTAAAAGAAGCATTATTTACACCATTAGCACTTGAAAACGTTGAAGCATTCAACAAAGGTGAAACTCCAAAAAATATCATCAACATGTATGCATTACAAATGTGGGGTGAATTTGGTGGTTCAGGTGTTACTATTGGTTTAGTAATCGCAATCATGATCTTTGGTAAACGTGAAGATAATAAAGCAATCGCTACATTATCATTAGTTCCAGGTTTATTCAACATCAATGAAACAGTTACATTTGGTGTTCCAATGGTATTAAACCCAATCTTAGGTATTCCATTCGTAGTTGCTCCATTAGTTACAATTATTATTGGTTATGTATTAACAGTTATCGGATTCTGTCCAGTTGCATGTTTAACAGTACCTTGGACAACTCCACCAATCGTATTCGGATTCTTAGCTACAGGTGCTAACGTAATGGGTGCAGTAACTCAAGCAATCTTAATTGTTGTTTCAACAGTTATCTATGTACCATTCTTAATCTCTTACGAAAAATATCAAAACAAACAAGCTGCAGAAGCTTAATATTGATAAATTAAATAAGATAATGAATAAGGGCGGGATTCCCCGTCCCTTATTTTTTAAAAAAATATTTAATGAATATGAGTTGACTTTATTAAAGAAAATTGATATTTATTAAATATTGAAAGTATAGAATTAAAGAGGGGTTTTTATGGAATCAAAAAAAGTCGAATCAAATGCGGAATTAACACCATTTGAAAAAGAATTTAAAGTTCAATTAAATTTACCTGCTGCATACTTTAGTGTATTTTATGCAATCTATGTGGTGTATATGATTGTTTCGGGTAATTTTAGTGATTTACCTGCGGTTGTTGTATTAGGTGTCATTGCTATTGGGTATTTATTTGGATATAGACCTTATAAATATGTTGTAAAAAGAAGAACTTTAGAAATTCATAGAAGAATTGGAAAAACAAAAGAAATTAACTTAATGAACTGTGAAACAATTACAGATCCAATCGCTAAAATGACAAAGATCATTACAAATGCACATTCATATGAAATCTATATGGATGATGGAACTCGTCAAACAGTTGCTCCAAAAGATCAAATGGGATTTGTGGATGCTGTTGTTCATTCAAATAAGAGAATTCACTGTCAAGTTGAAGAATATAACCAAACTCATCGTAAATGGGAAAAGAAAAGAAGAAAAGAAGAAAAGAAAGCTAAAAGAACTGCTGCTCAATAGTATGCAGCTCTTTTTTTGTATAAAATAAATAAAAAATTATCAAAATGATAAAAACTTTGTAATAGTTGTTGACAACCTATATTTTCGTTTGTATAATGACATCATATAAATGATAATTTATATACTAAATAAGGGGGATACAAAGATGGAATTTAACAAGTTAGTTGAAGATTATGGATGCCTAGCTTTTACTGATGATGTTATGAAGGAAAGAATTCCTAAATCAACATATAAAGCATTCCATGAATCGCTTGATAAAGGCGAAGAATTATCAAAAGAATGTGCAACTGTTATTGCGAATGCAATGAAAATTTGGGCAGTTGAACATGGAGCTACACATTTTACTCACTGGTTTACACCAATGACAGGATTAACTGCAGAAAAGCATGATGCTTTCTTAGAACCAGATGGGTCAAAAGCTGTTTTAGAATTTAGTGGGAAAACATTAAGAAAAGGAGAACCTGATGCTTCTTCATTTCCATCAGGTGGTTTAAGAGCTACTTTCGAAGCAAGAGGATATACAGCATGGGATTGTACATCACCTGCATTCGTTAAAGATGGAACATTATATATTCCAACGTTATTCTGTTCATATACTGGGGAAGCATTAGATAAGAAAACACCTTTACTTAGATCATGTGATGCATTAAGTAAAGCAGCTTGTCGTTTGTTACCTTTAATTGGGGTTGAAGGGGTAACTAAAGTTTCTGCTTCAGTAGGGGCTGAACAAGAATATTTCTTAGTTGATGATAAATATTATCAAGAACGTATGGATTTAAAATTAACTGGTAGAACTTTATTTGGAGCTATGGCACCAAAAGGACAAGAATTAGAAGATCATTACTTCGGTTCTTTAAAACGTAAAGTTGCGGCTTTCATGAAAGATTTAGATGCTGAATTATGGAAATACGGGATTCCATCTAAAACAAAACATAACGAAGTTGCACCTGCACAACATGAAGTTGCTTGTGTTTATGCAAAAGTAAATATTACGACAGATAACAACCATTTATTAATGCAAATTGCTCAAGATATCGCTAAAAAACATGGTTTACGTTGTTTATTACATGAAAAACCATTTGCTGGAGTTAATGGTTCTGGTAAACATGATAACTGGTCAGTAATTACTAATACAGGAATCAACTTATTTAATCCAGGAAAAAATCCTGAAGAAAATAAACCATTCTTAGCTGCATTAGCTTGTACAATCAAAGCTGTTGATGAATATGCTGAAATCTTACGTATGTCAATTGCTTCTGCTGGAAACGATCATCGTTTAGGAGCTAACGAAGCACCACCAGCAATCATTTCTATGTTCTTAGGTGAAGAATTAGATAAAGTAGTAGAAGATATTTGTACTGGTAAAAAATCTGATCATGAAGAAATTGGACGTTTTGATACAGGTGTTTCTGTTGTTCCAACATTCTCTAAAGATAATACAGATCGTAACAGAACTTCACCATTTGCCTTTACAGGTAATAAATTTGAGTTCCGTGCAGTTGGTTCTGCACAATCTGTAGCTGGGCCTAACACAATTTTAAATTCTATGTTAGCTGAAGAAATGACACAAATGGCTGATGCTATTGAAGGTGGAAAATCATTTGAAGAAGTTGTGAAAGAATTCATTTCTAAACATAAACGTATTATCTTCAATGGTGATGGATATTCAGCTGAATGGGAAGAAGAAGCAAAAAGACGTGGACTTCCTAACCACAAAAACACTGTTGATGCTTTGAAATGCTTAAAAGATCCAAAATATATTGATATGTTAGATCGTCAAGGTGTTTATACAAAAGTAGAAATCGCTTCACGTTATGAAATCTTATTAGATAACTATATTAAAACAATTCAAGTTGAAGCTTTAACTGCAGTTAAAATGGTTAAAACACAAATTTATCCAGCAGCTTGTGATTATTTAGCTAAAGTGTCGTCAGAAGTTGTTGCTGCAAAAGAAGCAGGTATTCCAGCAGCATTCTTAACTGAAGATGCAACAAAACTTGCAACATTATTACAAGAAGCTAAAGATAAATTAACAACATTAGAAGATAACATCTCAAAAGCTCAAAATAATGATGCTGAAATCTTTGAAGTTGCTACTATGTGGAGAGATGATGTCTTCGGTATTATGCAATCATTAAGAGAAACAATTGATACAATTGAAGAATTAGTAGATGATTCTTATTGGCCAATTCCAACTTATGTAGACTTATTATTTGGTATTTAATATATATACAAAAATCGGTTCTATGAACCGATTTTTTTGTCCTTTCTTTTATTAATGATATAAATAATTAAAATCATAATCAGTGCACCTGTAGAATCAATACATACATCCCTAAATTGTCCAGCTCTACCAGCAATAAAGAGTTGATGAAATTCATCTGTGCAAGCATATAAAAATGTAAAAATGAATGATTTTACCAATGATTTTTCAATATGTACAATTGTTTTATAAATTAAAAATGCAAGAATGGCATATTCTGTCATATGCGCACATTTTCTTACAATGAAGGAAAGGGTATCTCTTGTAATTGGAAGTATGTGAATAATGATATCCACAATAAAATTACTTTGTTTAGAAGAATCATTTCCTGGAGTTTGTGACATCACAAAGATAAAAATCATCCAAAGAATTGTAAGTATTAAGTATTTATTTTTTTTCATAGCTGCATTATAACAAATAATAATTATAAAATAAATGTTTACAATTGTATACAATTTGATATAATGAGAACGTATATCGGATGATAATGGCGAAAGAGATTCTATATGAACACCGAAGAATTAAAGATTTCAGGTAAAAGGATCGCTATTGGACGAACCATTGGAGAGATTCATTAAATTGAACACCGAAGGAGCAAACCCAAAAGGGTGAAACTCTCAGGTAAAAGGACAGTGGCTAAATAGTATTTTTTCATTATTAATTCCGACTAATTTATTAGGAGGAGTTTTTTTATGCAATTACTAACACAAATATTAAAACAAATTAATGATTATGTATGGGGATTACCACTTATTTGTTTATTATTAGGTACAGGTATTTACTTTACCTTCAAATTAAGATTGATACAGCTTACAAAACTAAAATTAGCTTTTAAATGTATCTTTAAAAAGCATGAAGGGGAAGGGGATGTCAGCAGTTTTCAAGCTTTATGTACAGCACTTTCTTCAACAATTGGAACAGGAAATATTGTCGGAGTTGCTACAGCAATTGCAGCGGGTGGTCCAGGTGCTTTATTTTGGATGTGGGTATCAGCTTTCTTTGGTATGGCTACAAAATATGCGGAAGGATTACTTGCGATTCGTTATCGTCAAAAAGATGAAAATGGAGAAATTGCTGGTGGTCCAATGTATTATCTAGAAAAAGGTTTACATAGCCCGTTTCTAGCAAAAATATTTGCTTTCTTTGGAGTCAGTGTGGCGTTACTAGGAATTGGAACATTTACCCAAGTAAAATCAATTTCTGATGGTCTTAGTATGTCAATAGGGATGCCCCGTTATGTAACAGCTATTTTACTTACAGTTGCAGTTGCATTTATTACTATTGGTGGAATTCAAAGAATTGCTTCAGTGGCTGAAAAAGTCATTCCCCTTATGTGTATACTTTATATAGGTGGTGTTGTTTTAATACTTGTGTCACATATCACATTACTTCCAAGTACACTTGCTTTAATTATTAAATCAGCTTTTACACCTCAAGCAGTATTTGGTGGAGGAACAGGAATTACAATGGTTATTGCTATGCAAAAAGGAATTAGTCGTGGTATTTTCTCTAATGAAAGTGGTCTAGGAAGTGCTCCTATTGCTGCAGCTGCAGCAAAGACAGATTCTTGTGTAGAACAAGGACTAGTTTCAATGACAGGGACATTTATTGATACGATTGTTATTTGTACAATGACAGGTCTTGCTATCGTGTTGACACAATCTTATACAACAGGATTAGATGGTGCAGCTATGACAACACATGCATTTTCAGTGGGACTATTTATTCCATTAATTGGTAAATATATTGTCAATATTGGTCTTGTATTCTTTGCCTTTACAACAATTATTGGATGGAATTATTATGGTGAAAGATGTATGTATTATCTTAAAGGATTAAAAGCTGTAAAGATTTATAAAATTGTTTTTATTACATTTATTACAATTGGACCATTTATGTCTTTGGAATTTATCTTTGTTTTAGCGGATATTGTTAATGGTTGTATGGCAATTCCAAACTTAATTGGTTTAATTGGTTTAAGAAAAGAAATTGTTGAAGAAACTGAACAATATTTTGAATGTGATCAAGAAATAGAATTTATAACAAATATAGAAGGATAGCGAGGCTATCCTTTTTCTATTAGCTGAATAATGTTTTGTAAGATTTTATTCGTAGAATTTAAATGGTAGTAGAAGGAAATGGGAGAGGAAATATCTAAATCTTGATATTGAAGATATTTAGAATACTGATTTGATTCGATAAAATCATGTAAAATAGCATATCCTTCTTTTAAACATACTTTTAAAAGTGTTTGTTCGATTTCATAGTTTTCTAGCGATTCTTGTCTTACATCATAGATAAGTTTTAAATTATTTAGAGAACAATCTTGATGGTAATATTTTCTTAAATGACCTTTTTTTAATAAAAGATGATTTTCATCTTTTATTTCAGGATATTCAAAAGTAATAATCGCATCTAGTTTTCTTTCTTTAAATAAATGTAATAGTTCTAAACGTGAATAAGCTTGATATTGTAGATGAATCAAAGGGTAATTTTCTTTTATTTTTTGTAATAAGTTTAAAAGTAATTCATCATCTAATGATTTAATAAAACCAATAGAAAAAGTACAACGCTTTCCTCTTCGATATTCTTCTATGACTTTATAACTTAAATCAATATCCTCTAATATTTTCTTGGCATATGGCAAGTATGCTTGTCCTTCACTTGTAAGAGAAACAGATTTCTTTGACCGATGAAATAAAGGAATATCTAAATCACCTTCTAAACACTGAATTTGTTTAGTAATAGCTGTTTGACTAATATAAAAATTTTGAGCTGTTTTTGTAAAATTAAGTGTTTCACTTAAATCAACAAAATATTGAAGTTGTCTAATATTCATAAAATCACCTCATAACTTATAGTTATTATAATATGAAATAATAATATTGGAAAGTTATTAAAGAGGTTTATAAAATAAGAATGAAAAGAGGGATGATATGAAAAGATATTTATATTATTTATTAGGAATGAATATATTAGTTTTAGGGATTACATGTAATACATTATCTGATTTAGGAGTAGGGGCCTTTAGTACACTTCCTTATGCGGTAAGTTTTTTAACCTTTCTAACATTTGGACAAGCAAATATTGTTTTTTATTTAATCTTCGTTTGTATTCAAATGATTCTTGAAAGAAAAATCAGTATGAAGTTTATTTTAGAAATCCCGTTTTCTTTTATTTTTGGTTTTTTGGTAGATTTATATCAATACATAATACCTACAATAAATTTGAATCTTTATACACAAATCCTTGTGTTATTAATAGGGAATACGTGTTGTGCAATAGGTGTGTATTTTATGATTAAAGGAAATTTAATTATGACACCTGTTGATGGTTTGGTATTAAGTATTTCAGAAGTTTTCCATAGACCTTATTCTTTATGTAAGAACATCTTTGATATTAGTATGATTCTAGCAACAATCATTATTTGTCTTATTTGTCATAGTTCTATTTATGGTGTTGGTATAGGAACTGTATTTTCAGCTTTCTACATAGGGCGTGTAATAAGCGTTTTAGAAAATTTTAAATTTAAGACATATAAAAAATGCTATTAAAAAATAATAACTCAATTGATTGAATTTTAAGTCGGAGGGAAAATGCAAAAAATATATTATGAAATAACAAAAACAATGAATAATTTACCTATAAGTATTTGTCCTCATAAAAAAAGCCCATGTAAAATTTGTACAGGACATTGGCATAGGTCTTTAGAATTATCAATAGTGTTTGAAGGAAAAGTTATTTTTTTTAATGATGGGGTGAAAAGAATTCGTTATAAGAATGAAGTGAATATATCAAATTGTGAAGAAATTCATTATTCTATACCTCAATATAAAGAATTTGATGAAAAAATTGTAGGATATACAATGCATATAAATTACGAATTTTTAAAGAAAATGATACCTGATATTAAGAATATATATTTCAATATTGACGAGCCGTTTTTAAATAAGAAAATAACAAAATATATGATGGATATTTATAGCTTTTATATAAGTGATCAATCTACCAAATATATGAACATATTAATGGTGACACTGGAAATGTTAATTTTTTTATACGAAAATTGTAAAAATGAACGTAAAATGATTAAAACAGAAAAGACAAAAGATATATTAGAATATGTTAATAGCCACTATAATGAAGAATTGCTTGTATATGAGGTAGCAAAACGTTTTGGATATTCTAGAGAGTATTTTTCAAGATTTTTTAAAAAAGAAATAGGTATGTCATTTAAAGATTATTTAACTCAATATAGATTAAATAAATCGCTAATTGAGTTAGAATTGAATAACAAAACAATTACTGATATTGCGTTTAATACAGGATTTTCTAACGAAACACAATACATTAATTCTTTTAAAAAAATATTTAAATTGACACCAGGACAATATAGAAAGTCACATATTAATGACGATAAAGTCACTAAATAAATATAATTTATCTATTATTTTCTATATATTTTAAATATAGAAAGGAAGGGTATCATGAAAAAAATTACAACTTATTTATTTAGTATGATGTTGTTGTTCTCTTTTGCAGTTATTCCAGTTTATGCATTAGATGGACAAAACGTTAATTTTGATTTACATTCTATAGTTTATGACGATGGAGAAGCTATAGATTCTGTTGTTTTGAAAACATCTAATTTAGAAATTGATCATAGTAAGATAACAAAAGATATGTTTAAAGTTCATACAACAGGAACAACAGTATATTCTAGTCAACTTGAAAATGAATTTTTTGGTCCTAATTCTCAATCTGGTTTACAACATTGTGGATTATATGATGAAGAAAGAAAAGTTGAAAGTGTAGAAGAAAAAAATGGAAATATTATTTTACACTTAGTGACCAATAAAGAAACAAAAGGGAAAAACACATTAGATTTTACAGCAAATTTTACAACGTTAAAAGGGTGTAATTCTTTATTGAATATAAAGTATACAATTACTTTGAATGAAGGATTACCATTAAAAGATGGAAGTGAATTAAGTAATATTCAATTTTTACAAAACGAAAAAATCATAAATGAAGAAATTGATAAATTTAGTGCAGGTGAATCAAATGGATTAAAATATCAATTTTATACACCTAATAATGCAAATGATGGGAATAAACACCCACTTATAGTATGGTTTCATGGAGGTGGAGAATCTGGATTTAGAGGATTGCACTATAATAATCTTTCTCAATTAAAAGCAAATAGAGGAGCTGTTGCTTTAGCAAGCGATGAAGCACAAAATATTTTTAATGGAGCATATGTATTGGCGCCTCAAACTCCACATGAATGGTCAGAAAATATTGATGATGCAACAAAATTGATTAATAATATTATAAAAAATAATAATATTGATTCAAATAGAATATATTCTTATGGATGTTCAGCAGGAGGATATATGGCATTAGATATGGTTGTACATAATCCAAATTTATTTGCTGCAGTAGTATCAACATGTCCAGCTATTGATCAACAAAACATAAAGACATATGGTGAAGGTAGAATAATTACAGATGAAGAGATAAAATCAATTAATATACCAACATGGGTTATTCAAGCTAAAGATGATACAACAGTTAAATACGAAGAAAGTGCATTAAGAGTTTATACTTTATTAAAAGATAAAGGTGCTATATTAACTACATATGAAACAGGTGGACATAGTTCTTGGATTCATACAGCTAAAAATGAGCCAGCAAATAATGGAGAACATTTATGGCAATGGACAGCTAAACAATCTTTAAATGATGAAATAAAAACACCTGTAGAAAATACGATAAAAAATGAACCTGTTAAAAAAACAAGTGCAGTTAAAACAGGCGATACAAACCATGTTTATTTATATGTTGTAACAGGAAGTATTAGTATGGCTGTAATGGCTGAGTATATTCACAATAAAAATAAAAAATCTATAACAAAATAATTAAAATATTACTAAAAAATTACGAAGCAATAATTCGTAATTTTTTGCTTTATAATAGTAGAAAAAGAAGCTTAACAAAGTTAAACTTCTTTTTAAAATACTTAATTATTAGTCAGTTAAATCTTCTCCGTTAGAAGCAATCACTTTTTTATACCAATAGAATGAATCTTTTTTATAACGATCTAATGTTTTTAAATCAAATTCATCACGATCTACATAAATAAATCCATAACGTTTAACCATACCTTCATGAGTAGAAATTAAGTCAATTGCTGACCATGGACAATATCCCATCATTTCTGCTCCATCAGAAATAGCTAAATGAATTTGTTCGATGTGTTTTCTTAGATATTCAATTCTGTATTGATCATGAACTTTACCATCTTCAGTTAAAGTATCATAAGCTCCTAAACCATTTTCAGTAACGATCATTGGTAAGCGATATCTTGAATACATTTCACGAATTGTTGCTCTGAATCCCATAGGATCGATTTCCCAACCGAATTCAGTAGTTGGTAAGTTAGGGTTTTTATATCCTCTATAAACACCTTTTTCACCACGAGCAGTTTGTTGATCTGCACCTGGATCTAATTTTTCAGTTCCATCACTTGCTTCTACAGTAGCAGTATTATAATAGTTGAAACCGATGAAATCAGGATGACCACTCTTTAATGCTTCCTCGTCACCTTCACCAAATTCAGGACATGCATCATTTTCTTCTAAATAAGCCCACACTAAGTTGTTATAAACACCATAAACAGCCATATCTAAGTATAACCAGTTTCTAATAGCGTTGTAGTTTTGTGCAGCTAAAACATCTTCTGGTTTACAGCTTGCTGGGTAAACTAATGAAATATTTGGAGCTGGTCCAATTTTAGCACCTGGTAACATTTCATGACATAAAGCCATCGCTTTTGCTTGTGCTACTAACATATGGTGGTTTTGTTGGTAAGTTTCTTTTAAAACATTTGTACATCCTTCAGGAATCATTAATGTTCCAATAACAGGACCAACTAAAGTTAACATATTTTGTTCATTGATTGTTAACCAATATTTAACTCTATCACCAAAGTTTTCAAACATAACTTTTGCGAAGTTTAAGAACCAATCGATTGAGTCTCTGTTTCCCCATGATCCACGTTCATCTAATGCTGCAGGCATATCGAAATGGAACATAGTTACTAATGGTTCAATTCCATATTTTAAACATTCATTGATGACATTGTTGTAGTATTCAATCCCTTTAGGGTTGATAGCCCCTGTTCCTTCAGGAATAATTCTTGACCAAGAAATTGAGAAACGGTAAGTTTTGAATCCCATTTCTGCCATTAAAGCGATATCTTCTTTATATCTATGATATTGATCAGCACAGACTTTTAAATCAGAAGTTCCTTCTGGTACGACTTTTACGTCTTGACATGATGGACCTTTTCCATCTTCTAAACTAGCACCTTCTACTTGATAAGCACTTGTACTTGCTCCCCAAAGGAAATCTTTAGGAAATGGTTTTAAAGTTTTGTGTAACATTTATATATCCTCCTTAAATTCAATGGTATTATACATAATTTATAAAAATATATTTATTTTTTTTAAAATATGAAAAAATAGAACAGTTACGATTGTAGCTGTTCCCATTTTTCCATGATTTCCATTAATTCCATTTCTTTTTCATCAATAGAATCAGTAATTTCATTATATTTTTTATAATTATTCATGACTTCTTCACTTGTTAGTTCCTCTTTTAAAGAATTAATTTCTTTTTCTAAAGAATCAATCGTTCTTTCAAGCTTTTTAATTTCATTCTTTGTTTTTTTATCAATGATCTGTCTTTGTCTTGCTTCGGTAACCACTTTTTGTGTTGTCTCTACAACAGGTGTCTTTTGAGCTAAATAATCATCATAATTACCATTATAAGAAAGACATTGATCTTTTTGTACTTCAATCACACGCGTTGCAATTTTGTTTATAAAATAACGATCATGACTAATAAATAAAATTGTACCTTCAAAACTCTTTAAAGCCTCTTCTAAAACTTCTTTAGATGAAATATCTAAGTGGTTAGTAGGTTCATCAAGAATTAAGAAGTTGGCTTGTTTTAATAAAACTTCTGTTAAAACAACACGTCCTCTTTCTCCACCAGAAAGCATGGCAATATCTTTAAAGACATCATCGCCTCTAAAGTTAAACATAGCAAGGGTACTTCTAATTTCTTGATTAGTCATACGTGGATAACAATCACTAATTTCATCAAAAATTGTTTTGTTATAGTTTAAAGATTCATGTTCTTGATCATAGTAAGCCATTTCTACATGACTACCAAAACGTATTTTTCCATGATCAATAGGAAGTTGACCTACAAGGGCTTTAAATAAAGTTGTTTTACCAACCCCATTTTCCCCTACAATAGCCACACGTTCTCCTTTTTTAATATCAAGATTACAGTGTTCAAAAACCATTTGATCATAACGCATTGATAAATCAGTGACTTTTAAAACATCATAACCTGATTCAATAGCTGGTGTAAATTGAACAGTGATGGCACTTGGTAAATTTTCTGGTCGATCAATACGTTCAATCTTTGCAAGTTGTTTTTCTTTGGATTCTGCACGTTTAATACTTTTTTCACGATTGAATGATTTTAATGTATCAATACTTTCTTGTATTTTTTTTATTTCTTTTTGTTGATTGATATAGTGTTTTAAATCAATAGCACGTTGTGTTCTTTTTTGAATAGAATATTCTTCATAGCGACAATTATAACTGTGACTTTTTCCATTTTCTATTTCAATAATCTTATTAGAAACAACATCAATAAAATAACGGTCATGGCTGACCACAATCAAAGCATTTTTATAACCCTTTAAATAGTTTTCTAAAAAGGAAATAGCTTGACTATCTAAATGGTTGGTTGGTTCATCTAAAACCAAAAGTTTAGGCTCTTCTAATAAAAGCTTGGCAAGACAAAGTCTGGTTTTTTGACCACCAGATAGTTCATAAACATATTTTTGAAAATCTTCTTCAACAAAGCCCATTCCTTTTAAAACACCAACAATACGACTAGGATAACTGAAACCATCTTTTTCATTAAATCTATTTGTAAGTGAATCATATTCATTCATGACTTGATCACTATGATCATAAGCCATGATGCCTTCTAATTCACGCATACGATTTTCTATTTTAATCAAAGGTTCAAAGACTTCTAAAGCACATTCATAGATGGTTTTATTCATATCTAAATCATGATGTTGTTTTAAATAACCTACATTTAAATCACGACTTTTAAATAAATCACCACTATCATAACTTTCTTCACCAATTAAGATATTTAAAATCGTTGTTTTACCAGCACCATTGACACCAATAATCGCAATCTTATCATGATCATCTACTTTAAAACTTATATCTTTCAACAAATCAATTCCTTGAAATGATTTCTTTATATTTGAACATTCTATCAACATTTTTTATCACCTCGACTATTCTATCAATAAAATAAAAGGTTTACAAATACTCTTTATATAAATCTTGATAAGCAGGATCAACTTCTAATAAAGCATTCATACTTAAATAAAAAGATTCATCAAAACATTTTTCTTCTTTTTTAATACACCATAAAGCTTCATGACCTGTAAAAGTATGAGCTAAAGCTTGGTAAAGAAATTCAGGATTGGAAAGATTGTGAATTTCTTTATTTTTTTGAGCTTTTTTTATGATGATGATACATAGTTTTGTAAGATTTTCTCTCATCGCAAAGCTATTTCTATTTTCTTTTAAATTAGCGATAAACATTTGACTAAATAAATCGTAACCATATTTCTTTGTATCTTTAATTAAAGTTGAAAATACAATCAGTAATTGTTGATAGTGACTATCACTATCAACAAGTTTATAAGTATCTTTAACAAGATGATCAATCGTTGAATCATAAAGATCTAAAATAAGATCTTCTTTATTACTTATATATTTATATAAAGTAGGTTTAGTAATATTTAATTCATTACAGATATCTTGGATGGTTACATTATTATATCCTTTATCTAAAAAAAGCTTAACTGCAGTATCTGATATTTCTTCTCTCGTAATTTTCATAAAATTCTCCTTAAAAATAATATAACATATATTTCATGTAAAGAGTTTGTTAAAAAATTCACTTTTATTCATTGAAAGCGTTGACATTTAATTTTAGAGTTTTATAATTTACTTAAGTTAAATAAACATTTACTATGGTATGAGGAGGGAAAAGAAATGGCTAAGAGTTTATTTGATAAGACATACATAGGAAAAATGAAATTAAAAAACAGAATTTTCATGTCACCTATGGGAACGACAGGAGAAGCTGATGGAGCTTACTGTAATGAAGGTATTGATTATTTTGAAGAAAGAGCAAAAGGTGGCGCTGGTTTAATTATTACAGGTGCTAACGTTGTTTCAACAAAATATGAACCAAGACCATGTACAGAACTTTCTGATTTCCATCATGTAGAAAGATTAAATATGTTAATTGAAAGATGTCATGCTTATGGTGCAAAAGTCTGTGCACAATTATCACCAGGTTTAGGACGTCAACAATTTACTGATCCTTTTACACCACCTTATAGTGCGGGTAGTGTAGGTGCATTCTGGTTCCCAGATTTAATTTGTAAACCTTTTTCAAAAGAAGATATTCATTATTTAGTAGAAAAAGTAGGGTACAGTGCTTCACTTGCTGTAAATGCTGGTGCAGACTGCGTTGAATTACATGCGTATGGAGGATATTTATTAGATCAATTCCATTCTGTTCAATGGAATAATAGAACAGATGAATATGGTGGAACACTTGAAAATCGTATGCGTTTTACATTGGAATGTATTGAAGCAATTAAAAAGAATGTTCCAGATACAATGCCAGTACTTGTTAAATTTACACCACATCAAAGAGTAGAAGGCTTTAGAACCATTGATGAAGGTATTGAAATGGCTAAAATCTTAGAAAAAGCAGGTGTTGATGCTTTACATGTTGATACCGGATGTTATGAAGAATGGTTCCAAGCGATTACAACTGTTTATAGTAAAGAAGGATATAAACTTGATGTACAAAAAGCAATTAAAGATATTGTAAGTGTTCCAGTATTAGGTGATGGTAATTTAAAAGATCCTGAAGTAGCTAAAAAAGCTGTTGAAGATGGTATTTTAGATTATGTAGGACTTGCTCATCAAATGTTAGCTGATCCATATTGGCCTAAAAAAGTTAAAGCACATCATGAAGAAGATATCGCTCCATGTGTTGGATGTAATGAATGTTTACTTGCTGGATTTAGTGGAAAACACTACTATTGTGCGGTAAACCCATTATGTTATGCAGAAAAAGCTTATGCTTTACCACTTCCAAATGGTCAAAAACGTAATGTATTAGTTATTGGTGGAGGTCCAGCTGGCATGATGGCTGCCATTACTGCAAAACGCCGTGGTTTTGATGTTGATTTATATGAAAAAGAAGATAAATTAGGTGGAACTTTATGGCCTGCAGGTGGTCCTGATTTTAAAGCGGATGTTTTAAAATTAATTAAATACTTAGAAACACAATGTAAAAAACTAGATGTGAATATTCATTTAAATTCACCTATTACTAAAGACAATCTTGAAGGAGATTATGACAAAGTTATTTTAGCTGCTGGTTCAACTCCTGCTATGCCACCAATTCCAGGTATTGATACCACAGTTCTTGCGAGTGATTATTTAACACATCAAGCAACAGTTGGTAAAAAAGTCGTTGTTATCGGTGCTGGACTTGCTGGTACGGAAGCAGCTTGTGATATTGCAGGAAAAGATGGAGATGTCACATTAGTTGAAATGTGTCCAGATATCTTATTTACAGCTAATCACTGCTTAAATAATGATCAACACTTAAGAAAAATGGTTAAAGATCGTGGTGTTAAAGTAGAAGCAAACGCTAAAGTAACAAATATTACACCAACAAGTGTTACATTTGAAAGAGATGGAAAAACAATGACGCTTGAATGTGATACTGTTTTAAATGCTGTTGGATTTAGACCTAATAATCAATTAGAAGATTTATTAGATGAAAAATATGATGAAGTTGCTGTTATTGGAGATGCTGTTGCACCAAGAAAAATTTTAACTGCAATTCATGAGGGATATCATGCAATCCGTGTGATGGAATAGGAGATATTAAAGATGATTAGTTTTGATTTAACAGGGAAAGTAGCGGTTGTTACAGGAGCTTCAAGTGGGCTTGGACAACAATTTGCAAGAGCATTAAGTGAACAAGGATGCGATGTCGCTATCCTTGCACGTAGAAAAGAAAGATTAGAAGAATTTTCTAAAGAATTAAAACAAAATGGACATGATTGTTTACCTGTTTCATGTGATGTTACAGATGAAGAAAGTATTAAAAATGCGGTTAAAGCTGTCGTCGATCATTTTGGAAAAATTGATATTCTTGTAAATAATGCTGGTGTTGTTGAATACTCAAGTGGTCTTCATGATCATACAACAGCCCAATGGGATAAAGTTTTAGATACAGATTTAAAAGGTGTTTTCCTCATGGCAAGAGAAGTTTCAACTATTATGATGAAACAAAAATATGGAAGAATTATTAATATTTCATCGGTTGGTGGTATTCAAGCTGGACCTGCTCAAGTAAGTTATTTTGCGGCTAAAGGTGGGGTTGTTAACCTTACAAAAGCCATGGCAGGAGATCTAGCACCTTATGGTATTCTTGTTAATGCGATTGCACCAGGTGTCTATGATACAGAAATGACACATGATGCTTTAGATGCACCAGGTTCTCTTGTTTTAAAAAACAGAGTAGCTCTTAAGAGATTTGGTCGTGAAGGTGAAATGAACGGAGCACTTATCTATTTTGCAAGTGACGCTTGTACTTATACCACAGGACAATTACTTGTTATTGATGGTGGAATGACAAGTATGCTTTAAAATGAAAAACAATATCCATGTGGATTGGATATTGTTTTTTTGCATAAACAAGAACATTTTTTGTGAAAAAACATAAAATAATAAGGTATGAAATTAGATAATTGTTCAATTGTATACAAAAATGCAATATTCTGTTGAAATCAAGAAAGCCCTTTGATATAATACAAAGGTACTTTAAGAAAGTTTAAGTAGGGAATTGTTAAAACTAGGAGGAAAGGGAAATGAACTTATTAAAGAAATCTTTATCTGTTCTTGCTGTTGCTGCAATGGCTGTATCCTTAGCTGGATGTGGTGGTTCAAGTAGCTCAAGCAAAAGTACAGAAAGTGGCGAAAAAGTATTTCGCTTTGGTCAATCTAATCCAAAAGTTGGTTTAGATATGCAAACTAACACTACCTCAGGGGCTTCTTCTGTTGCTGACAACGTATTAGAGGGATTATATCGTTGGAATGATGATAATAAAGAAGAATGTGTTCTTGCTAAAGATATGCCAGAGGTATCTGATGATGGATTAACTTATACAATTACACTTAAAAAAGGTGTTAAATTCTCAGATGGTTCTGATTTAACTACTGAAGATGTTAAATATACATTCGAAAGAATGTTTACACCAGCAACAGGATGTACAAATACATATATGTACAACATGATTACTGGTGCTCAAGATATGTTAGATGGTAAAGCTACTGAATTAAGTGGTTTTGAAACAGTTGATGATTACACTTTTAAATTACATATTGATTACAAGTTTGCGCCATTTGTTGCTAACTTAGGTATGGACTATGCTTCAATTTATCCTTCAGATGCATGTGCTGCTGCTGGTGAAAACTGGGGTAAAGGAACTAACTTAATTGGTACTGGTCCATATGTAATTAAAGAAAATGATGAACAAACTAAAGTTGTAATGGTTCCAAATAAAAAATATCATGGTAAAAAACCTAACTTAGATCGTTTAGAAATTGTTTATATTGATGATGCAAGTACAAAAATGATGGAATATGAACAAGGTAACATTGATATGTGTGACTTAGATACTTCATTATTAGATCAATATAAAGATAGTGATTTAAAAGATGAAATTACTCAAGTAACTCCATTAGGTACATATTTCTTATCAATTAAAGATAATGATCCAGTATTAAGTAATAAAGCAGTTAGAGAAGCAATCTCATTAGCTATTAACCGTAAAGAATTATGTAGTACTGTATTAAATGGTGCTGCTGAACCAGCTTCATCATTCTTAAATCCAAGTGTTCCAGGTCATGATGACAAATTAAAAACTTATGAACATAACGTTAAAAAAGCTAAACAAGTTTTAGCTGATGCAGGTATTTCAAACCCTACATTTACTTGCAAAGTTAGACAAAAAGAAGAAAAAATCGCTACTGCATTACAAGCTTACTTAAAAGAAGCTGGAATTACTATGAATGTAGAAACAATTGATGCAGGTATTTGGTCTTCAGCTAGAGCTGCTGGTGAATTACAAGCTACAGTTCTTGGTTGGTTCCCATTATATGCAGATGCTGATAACCAAATGTATACTTATTACTATTCAGAAAACGCTGTAGGAAAAGGTGTATTCTACAATAATCCTGAATTCGATTCATTAATGAAAGAAGCTCGAGAATCAAATGATTCTGATAAACGTGTTGAATTATACAAAAAAGCAGATTATATCTTATCTCGTGAAGATTATGGAACAATTCCATTATATTATGGTAAGTTACAATTTGTTGCTAAACCATATGTAAAAAATGCTAAATTAGGAAACTTAATTTATCATTTATATAACATTGATATTGATTTATCTAAAAAATAGTAAATGAAATTAAATAAGTGTTAATCATATATGGAATGCAGCAATGCATTCCATATATTTATTGTAGGAAAAAGGAGGAAAAATATGACGAAGTATTTACTAAAACGTGTATTACAAGCTATTGGTGTCGTTTTTTGTATTTCGTTAATCACATTCTTTGTGTTAAACATTGTGCCTGGTAATCCAGTTGAAATCATGTTAGGTGAGTTCGCTGATCAAGCAACGATTGCACGTGTTACACATGAAATGGGATTAGACCAACCAATTTATATTCAATATTTCAGCTGGTTAGGAAATATGCTTCAAGGAAACTTTGGAACATCATATTTCCAAAATAAACCAGTAATTGATATTTTAACAAGTTCATTTTTAGTAACGGCTAAGCTTGCTGGTATTGCTTATATATTAGCTGTTGTTTTAGGAATAGTAGTAGGTGTTGTGGCTGCCGTTAATCATGGTAAGTGGGTTGATTCAGCTTTAATGACAATTTCTGTATTTGGTATTTCAGCTCCCGCATTCTGGATTGCTATCATCTTACAAATTGTTATCTGTTTGAAATTTAATTTATTACCTTTATCAGGTATTGATAGTTTTAAATCATTTATCTTACCAGGTATTGCCTTAGGTACAAGATATGCAGCAAGTATTGCTCGTATTACAAGAACAAGTATGTTAGATGTTTTATCACAAGATTACATCCGTACAGCTGAAGCTAAAGGCTTAAAAGGTTGGGTTGTTACAATTAAACATGCTTTACGTAATGCGTTAATTCCAATTATTACAATTGCAGGATCTGATTTAGGAAACATCTTAACAGGATCTGTCTTAGTAGAATCTGTATTTTCAATTCCGGGAATTGGAAAAATGTTAGTAGATAGTATTAATACACGTGATTTACCAATCGTCCAAGGTGGCGTGATGTATATTGCGGTTATTTGTGTCATTATGTATTTAGTAGTTGATTTACTTTATACAGTAGTCGACCCAAGAATTCGTTTAGGAAAGGAGTCATCATAAAATGTTTAAAAAGAAAAAAGATCAAACATATCAAAGTTATTGGTCAATCAGTTGGAACATTTTCAAGAAAAATAAAGTAGCAATGGTATGTTTGTTCATCGTTATTCTTTTATGCTTAATTGCTTTATTTGCACCATTGATTGCTCCTTATGATCCAAACAAACAAGTTCTTACAGATCGTTTAATGAAACCTTGCGGACAACATTGGTTTGGTACAGATGATTTAGGAAGAGATATTTTTTCAAGAATTATTTATGGATGCCGTGTTTCTTTAAGTGTTGGTATCATTTCACAAATTATTGCGACAGTTATTGGGTATACGATGGGTGTTTGTGCCGGATATTTTGGTGGAAAAGTAGATTCTGTTATTTCATTTTTAATTCAAGTATTTTCATCTTTTCCATTCTTATTATTTGCGATGGCAATCATGTTCGTTTTAGGACCAGGTTTAATTAACCTTTACTTAGCGCTTGGCCTTTTAGGTTGGGCTTCAACAGCCAGACTTATCCGTGGGGATGTTATGCGTCTTAAAAAGATGGAATACATCGATGCATGTAAAGTCAGCGGTGGAAATAGTTTTAGAATTATTATGAAACATTTATTACCTAACTGTTTATCAACATTAATCGTTACTGTAACATTAGGTATTCCAAATGCAATTATGTCAGAAGCATCATTAAGCTTTTTAGGTTTAGGTGTTAAAGCACCAATGGCAAGCTGGGGTTCAATGATTAGTTTTTCACAACCATATATTCGTAGTGCAACATACTATTCAGTGATTCCAGGGTTAGCTATTATTATTACAGTATTAGCGTTCAATATGTTAGGTGATGGATTAAGAGATGCGCTTGATCCAAAATTAAGATCGTAAAAAGGGGAAAAGATATGAGTGAAAATAAAGAATTATTAGAAGTCAAAGATCTTGGTATTACCTTCTTTACAGATCGTGGAGCGCTTCCTGCTGTACAAGAAGTAAGTTTTAATATCAAACCAGGAGAAACTTTAGGAGTTGTTGGAGAATCTGGTTGTGGTAAAAGTATGACAGCTTTATCATTAATGCAATTAATACCATCTCCTCCAGGTAAAATTACTGCTGGTGAAATTATGTATAAAGGGGAAGATTTATTAAAGAAATCTCCTAAAGAAATGAGAGATATTCGTGGTAAAGAAATCTCAATGATTTTCCAAGAGCCAATGACATCTTTAAATCCAGTTATTACTGTTGGAAAACAAATTATGGAAGCTGTTTTAACTCATGAAAAAATGAGTAAACAAGAAGCTAAAGAACGTGCTTTAGAAATGATTAAACTTGTAGGTATTCCAATGCCTGAAAAAGTATTTGCTTCTTGTCCCCATCAATTGTCTGGTGGGATGAGACAAAGAATCATGATTGCGATGGCACTTTCATGTAATCCATCATTATTGATTTGTGATGAACCTACAACAGCATTAGATGTGACTATTCAAGCACAAATCTTAAAATTAATTAATAAAATGAAAAAAGAATTAAATACAGCCGTATTATTAATTACACATGATATGGGTGTTATTTCAGAAATGGCAGATAATGTAATCGTTATGTATGCAGGTAAGATCGTAGAATATACAAATGTAGAAGATTTATTTAAAAATCCTTTACATCCTTATACTATTGGTCTAAGAAGATCAATCCCTGATATCGATAGCGATGATCAAGAAGAATTGGAAGTTATTCCTGGTTCTGTACCAATGCTTTATGAACTTCCAAAAGGATGTTTCTTCGCACCACGTTGTAAACATGCTAAAGAAATCTGTCATCAAGAATGTCCAGCAATGATGGAACATGGTGAAAACCATTTAGTTCGTTGTTGGAAATATCATGAAAGATGGAATAAGGAGGATGTAGAAAATGGAAAATAATCAAGACGTTTTATTAAAAGTAGAACATTTAAAGAAATATTATTCTATTAAATCATCTTCTTTAAGAGGTAAAAAAAGCGTTGTTAAAGCGGTAGATGATATTAGCTTTGATGTTAAAATAGGAGAAACTTTTGGGATTGTTGGTGAATCAGGATGTGGTAAATCAACAATGGGTAAAAGTGTAATCCGTCTAATTGAACCAACTGAAGGAAAGGTTATCTTAGATGGTCAAGATTTTACAAGCTTAAAAGGTAAAGAATTACAAGAAGCACGTGATAAAATCAAATTGATTTTCCAAGATCCTTATGCTTCTTTAAATCCACGTATGACAGTTAAAGATATTATTGCTGAACCAATTGATATCGCTAAATGTTATAAAACAAAAGAAGAACGTGATGCACGTGTTGTGGAAGTTATGAAACAAGTTGGTTTAAACTTAGATTACATGTATCGTTATCCTCATGAATTTTCAGGAGGACAAAGACAACGTATTGGGATTGCCCGTGCAATTGCTTTACAACCAAAATTGATTATTTGTGATGAACCTGTTTCAGCATTAGATGTTTCAATTCAAGCAAAAATCATTAACTTATTAAATGAATTACAAGAAAAAATGGGTATTGCTTATATCTTCATTTCCCATGACTTAAGTGTTGTAAAACATATTGCTGATAGAGTAGGGGTTATGTATTTAGGTAATATGATGGAAATGGCTGATACAGAATCACTTTATGCCAAACCATTACATCCTTATACTCAAGCATTATTTTCAGCAATTCCAAGAATCGGAAAAGAAAGAATTGAAGATAAACAAATCTTAGGTGGCGATGTGCCAAGTCCAGCCAATCCACCTAAAGGCTGTCGTTTCTGTACAAGATGTCCGAAAGTAATGGATATTTGTAAAACAGATAGACCCGATTTTAAAGAAGTAGAACCAGGTCATTTCTGCGCATGTCATTTATATGATAAAAAGTAAAAGGGGTATTATAAAATGGAAATGAATATTAACAAAAATGAATTAGTTGAATTATGTAAAGAATTTATTGATGTACCAAGTCCAGTTAGTTATTATGAAGAAGTTTTCCCTTTATTAGAAAAAAAAGCTGCTGAATTTGGATTAGAAGTAACTTATGATCGTAAAAGAACAGCTTACATTACTTTAGAAGGAGAAGATAATTCTAAAACAGTATGTTTGGGTGCTCACTTAGATACAATTGGTTTAGTTGTTCGTCATATTGATGATAACGGTCATTTAATTGTAAGACAATTAGGTGGTGTTAACTACCATAGTATGGAAGGTGAAGGTGTTACTCTTATTACAAGAGATGGACGCAAATATAGAGGTATGGTTATTTGTAAAGCTCACTCAGTTCATGTATTTGAAGATGCTAGAACAATGCCAAGAGATGAAGATCATATGGAAGTTATCTTACATGAAGATGTTCATTCTAAAGAAGAAGTTATGGCTTTAGGTATTGATCATGGTGATGTGATCTTTGTAGATCCTCATTTCGAATATACACCATCAGGATATGTTGTTTCACGTTATATTGATGATAAAGCTGCAGTTGCTGCATTAATCGAAATGATGGCTTACTTCAAAAGAAATAACTTAAAACCAAAATATCGTACATTATTAGCTTTCCCAATTTATGAAGAAATCGGACATGGTGGAGCTTATGTACCAGAAGAAGTAGAAGAATATGTTGCTTTAGATATCGGATTAATTGGACCGGATTATCATGCTGATGAAAAAACAGTAAGTATCTGTGCTAAAGATAATTATTCTCCATATGATAGAGAACTTACTACAAGAATTATCAACCAAGCTAAAAAAACAAACTTAAATTATTGTGTTGATGTTTTCTTCCATTATGGAACAGACGCTAATGCTGCAATTCGTGCAGGTAATAATGTTTATGCTGCAGCATTTGGTATGGCTGTGATCAATTCACATGGTAAAGAACGTTGTCATATTGATTCAATCGTAGATACAACAAAACTTGCGATTGCATATGCCTTAGATTTATAAAAAGTTGGAGCTTTTGCTCCCTTTTTAAATGATTGATAACTGTATACAATATACAATTTTAATGGAATATACGTAAAAAAATCCCTTTATTTACTTAGAATGTATTTACAATAATACACATGGAATGTATAATTGTATACAATCGTAATAAGGGGGACGTAGAATAATGAATTTAGCGTATAAAATCTTAAGTACTAAACTTAAAAGTGGTGAGTTAGTCGCTGGTCAACAAATAGGGATTCAAATTGATCAAACATTAACTCAAGATTCAACAGGGACAATGGCTTATTTACAATTAGAGGCAATGGGAATTGAACATGTAGCGGTTGAAAAGGCAGTTGCATATATTGATCATAATATGTTACAAACAGGTTTTGAAAATATGGATGATCATGAGTTTATTCGTAGTGTAGCAAAAAAGCACGGAATTACTTTTTCTAAACCAGGAAATGGTGTTTGCCATCAATTGCAATTAGAAAACTTTGCAAAACCTGGTAAAACATTAGTAGGATCAGATTCACATACACCAACATGTGGTGCGATGGGAATGATTGCTATTGGGGCAGGAGGATTAGATGTCGCTGTAGCAATGGCAACAGGTACATATTATTTACAATGTCCAAGTGTTGTTAGAGTGAATTTAGTAGGTAAAAAAGCAAAATGGGCTTCGGCTAAAGATGTTATTTTATATATTTTACAACAATTATCTGTCAAAGGTGGAGTTAATAAGATTATTGAGTACACTGGAGAAGGTTTAAAAGAATTATCATTAACAGATCGTGCAACTATTTGTAATATGGGGGCTGAATTAGGGGCAACGACTTCCGTCTTTCCAACAGATGAAATTACTAAAGAATACTTAATTCAACAAGGAAGAGAAGAAGATTATGTTGAATTAAAAGCGGATGAAGATGCTACATATGATGAAGAAATCACCGTTGATTTATCAAAATTAGTACCATTAACTGCTAAACCACATAGTCCAGATGCTGTTGTACCAGTAAGTGAATTAAAAGGAATGAAAATTAATCAAGTAGTGATTGGTTCTTGTACAAACTCATCACTTCCTGATATGTTAAAAGCTGCAAAAATCTTAAAAGGAAGAAGAGTAGCAACTCATGTATCACTTGTTATTGCTCCAGGTTCTTCTAGTATTCTAGCAATGCTTTCTAAATGTGGAGCTTTAGCGGATATGATTGCCTCTGGGGCAAGAATTCTTGAATGTGGTTGTGGACCATGCATCGGTATGGGGCAAGCACCACTTTCTAAAGGTGTTTCTTTAAGAACTATCAACCGTAACTTTAAAGGACGTTCAGGAACAAATGATGCTAGTGTTTATTTAGTATCACCTGAAGTTGCTGCTTTAAGTGCAATCAAAGGATATTTAACAGATGAATTTGAAGATGATATGTATTTAGACGATATTGAAAATACACCATTTGTGAAGAATAAGAATTTCTTTATTGATGAATATGATCCTCAAAATGAAGTTTATATGGGACCAAATATTAAACCAGTTCCTCGAGGAGATAAATTACCAGATACATTTAAAGGTAAAGTATGTTTAAAAGTAGGAGATAATATTTCTACAGACCACATTGTGCCATCTGATTCTAAATTACTCCCATATAGAAGTAATGTGCCACATCTTGCTAAATTCTCTTTCTGTAAAGTAGATGATCAATTCTATAATAGATGCATTGAAAATGGCGGAGGATTTATTGTTGGTGGAGATAACTACGGTCAAGGTTCTTCACGTGAACATGCAGCCCTTGTTCCTAATTATTTAAAGATCAAAGCAATTTTTGCTATTTCATTTGCAAGAATTCATCGTTCGAACTTAATTAATAATGGTATTTTACCACTTGTTATTAATCAAAAAGATTACGATTTCTTTAATGATCAAGATGAATATGAATTAATTAATTTATTAGATAGTGTTGAAAACAATAAAGATATTACTGTTATCAATAAAACAAATAATCAAACAATTACCGCAAAATTAAAATTATCACCAAGAGAAAAAACAATGATTCAATATGGTGGTCTATTAAATGCAATTAAAGAATTAGGAGGTGACTTTTAATGAAAGCAGTATTAATTCCAGGTGATGGAATCGGAAAAGAAATTTCACAAAGTGTTGTTGACATTACAAAAGCGATGAATTTAGATATTGAATGGGTAGAATATCAAGCTGGTGCAGAATATGCTGCTAAAACAAAAGAAGTCTTTGAACCAGGACTTGTAGATGCTATTAAAGAATATAAATGGGCATTAAAAGGTCCAACAGCAACACCTATTGGTACAGGATTTAGAAGTGTCAATGTTGCTTTAAGACAAAAATTTGCAACTTATGCCAATGTAAGACCAATTCGTTCTTTTAAAGGAATTGATTCTAAATATGAAAATATTGATTTAGTCATGATTCGTGAAAATACGGAAGATCTTTATAAAGGAATTGAATATATGGTGGGTGATGATGTTGCGCATGGTATTAAATTAATTACTAGAGAAGCCAGTGAAAAGATTTGTCGTTATGCTTTTGAATATGCAAAAGCAAATGGTAGAAAAAAAGTCACGGCCATTCATAAAGCGAATATTATGAAATTTACAGATGGATTATTCTTAGAATGTTTTAGAAATGTAGGTAAAGATTATCCAGAAATCGAAAAACAAGAAGTAATCATTGATAATATGTGTATGCAGCTTGTTTTAAGACCAGAAACATTTGATGTATTGGTTGCTCCTAATTTATATGGAGATATTGTTTCTGATTTATGTGCAGGTTTAGTAGGTGGATTAGGATTTGCTCCTAGTGGAAATATTGGAGATGAATACCGTATTTATGAAGCTGTTCATGGTAGTGCTCCTGATATTGCAGGAAAAGGAATTGCCAATCCAAGTGCATTGCTTTTAGCGTTTGCTTTAATGTTAGAAGCCTTAGGACAAAATGATCAAGCAAATAGACTACGTGATGCACTTTCAAAAGTCGTAGAAGAGGGAAAAATTGTAACGCGTGATATTGGTGGACATGCTTCTACAAAGGAATTCACGCAAGCAATTATAGATAGGTTATAGTATGAAAAAAAATATTTTAGAAAATGCAGGACATGGTTCCTTAGGACATCGCATCTTTTGTATTTTAAGAGATAAGATTTTAAATGAAGAATATGAAAAAGGACAAAAATTAAATGAAGTTGTTCTTTCTAAAGAACTAAATATTTCTAGAACACCTATTAGAGAAGCTTTAAAACAATTAGAGTTAGAAGGATTAGTTAAAAGTATTCCTAATAAAGGAGTTTATGTATTAGGTTTTTCATCAAGAGATATTGATGATATGTTAGAAATTCGTGTTGTTTTAGAAAGTTTATCTGTACAACTTGCTATTGATCGTATTACTCAAGAAGAATTAGATAGAATTAAAGAAATCTATGATTTATTAGAATTCTATGCTGAAAAAAATGATCAAGAAAGATTTACAGAAGTGAATATTGATTTCCATGAAGCTATTTATAGAGCAACTCATTCACAATATTTTGAACAATTATTGTCAGATATTAACTATTATATTCATGTTACTTCCAGACATTCAATTAAACAACCAAATCGTTTAGTTGAAGCAGCACAAGAACATAAAGAAATTTATGAAGCGATTGTAAAGAAAGATAAAGCACTAGCAAAAGCAAATGTTGAAAAACATATTAGAAAAACACAATCATTAGTAAGAAATTATTATGATGAAAAAGATGAAACGCAAGAGTAATGATTCTTGTGTTTTTCTTTTTAATAAAGTGCTATAATAAAAAACGAATTGGGGGAGAATTATGGAAAGAAAAGAGTTTTCAATTGCTCGTTTTTTAAGCTCTAAAAGTCGTTTTGATAATATTGTTTTATTAGAAGGATTTATTGTTGGTATTTTAGCGGGTATTGTGGGTGTTGTTTATAGATTGTTGCTTTCTTATGGAGAAAAGATGGCTTATTTTGTAGTGGATTATATCAAAAATAACACACTTCATTTATGTATTTGGATTGTATGTGTTTTAATTATTGGTTTTATTATTTCTAAGCTTTTAAAATATGAATCTTATATTTCAGGAAGTGGAATTCCACAAGTAGAAGCAGAAATGATTGATCAAATTGATGAAAAATGGTATAAAGTTATTCTTGCTAAAATGGTAGCAGGGACACTTTCTATTGTAGGGGGGTTATCATTAGGTAGAGAAGGACCAAGTATTCAACTTGGAGCAATGGTTGGTAAAGGACTAGCTTCTGCATTTAAAAGAATGAAACTTGAGGAAAAATATCTTTTAACGTGTGGGGCAGCAGCAGGACTTTCAGCAGCCTTTAATGCACCACTTGCTGGGGTGTTATTTGCTTTGGAAGAAATCCATAAAAACTTTTCACCACTGGCACTTGTTACTGTTATGGTAGCATCTTTAACAGGTGATTTTATAAGTAAAAATATTTTTGGGATGACCCCTTCACTTTATTTTCCACTTGCAGATACTTTGCCTTTAGGACAATATGGTTTTCTTATTATTTTAGGGATTATTGTTGGTGTATTAGGTGTTATTTATAATAAAACAACTATGTTTACTTTAAAACTCTATGATAAAATTACATTCTTGAAAAACAATCAAAAAATCTATATTCCTTTATTGATTTCTGTTGTTTTTATGATCTTTTATCCAGATGTTTTATGTGGTGGACATCATATTATAGATATTCTTCATGAAGGAAACTTTGTCTTAAGTACCATTTTATTACTTTTATTAATGAAATTTATCTTTTCACTTATTTCCTTTGGCTCAGGCACACCAGGAGGTATCTTCTTTCCTTTGCTTGTTTTAGGAAGCTTAATAGGTTGTGCGTATGCTTTAATTGTGACAACTTATTGTGGTGTTCCACAAATGTATTTTAATAACTTTATAGTTGTAGCAATGGCGGGATTATTTGCGAGTATTGTTCGTGCTCCTATTACAGGCATTGTTTTAATTGCAGAAATGTGTGGAAGTTTATCACAGTTTTTACCAATTGCTGTATGCAGTTTTATTGGTTATGTTGTAGCTAATATGATGAAATGTGAACCTATTTATCATAGTTTACTTAATCGAATGATTAAAAATGGCAATCATGAAATTTCCTTAGAAGAAAAAGAAATTCTCCATTATTCTGTAGAACTTGGTTCATGTTGTTTAGATTTACCAATCAAAGAATTAGGATTACCTAAAGAATGTATTATTATTTCTATTAATCGTGGAATTGAAGAAATTGTACCACGAGGAGATACAATTCTACATTTAGGTGATCATTTAACAATCTTAGTGAATAAAGAAAATAGAGAAGTGACAAAAGATATCTTACATAAATTTTTTACATTGGAAATATAGGTAATAATATGTTTAGAGAAATGAGAAGAAAAAAACAAAAATTAACTGAAAAGCAATGTATTGATATTTTAAAAAAAGCAAAAACAGCAACACTTGCTTTACATGGTGATGATGGGTATCCATATTCAGTTCCTGTTAATTATGTTTACTTAGATGGAAAGATTTATTTTCATGGAGCAAAATCAGGACATAAAATAGACGCTATTAAAAATAATTCTAAAGTATCAATAAGTATTATTGATCAAGAAGATGTTATTGAAGAAGAATTAACAACTTATTTTAGAAGTATTATTCTTTTTGGAAAAGCAAAAATCTTACAAGATGATGATGAAATCTATCAAGCGGTAAATGCTTTAGGATTAAAATATTGTAATGATGAAGTTGCAGTTGAAAAAGAAATTCAAAGAGAATGGAAGGATCTTTGTTGTGTAGAAATTACAATTGAACATTTAACAGGTAAACAAGCGATTGAACTTGTAAAATAAAAAATAAGGAAAAAATCCTTATTTTTTTAATGTCTGAATTGTATCAATTAGTTCAACATCTAAAGAAGATAGATAATTGAAAGCTTGTTGATAAATATCATCTTTTAATAAAGCATCAGGACTATGTGCATCAAAGCCAATGATTGCTTTATTTTTATAGTGACTTGCAATTTTCCAAAAAGCATTATTTGGATAATGTCTATGTGTCATAAATCCTAATAGATTAAATTCTAAAGGCATATCTTTTTCTTTAGCATAAGCGCATAAACGTGACATTTCTTCTTGATAAAGTTTTGAATCTTTATCATAGTAAACAAGATCAGGATGAGCTATATAACTATAAAGACCTGTATCGATTGCTTTAATACAATGATCGACATAAGCTTTTAAATAGTATTCATTGACAGGACTTCCAAAGTATTGATGAAGTTCATCTGTTTCATAGTAATGATTTCCTAAAATAATGTAATCAATTTGTTTATCTTTTAACATCTTTTCAAGCCAAGGCATATATCTTTCAAAATATTCACATTCTAATCCAATTAAAATAGAAATTTGATCTTTATATTTTTCTTTAAGATAACGAATGCTTTCAATATAATCATCTAATTGACTTTCAGGCATACGCATTGTTGCTTTAAAAGAAGAATCATAATGCCAAGGTGTATGATCAGAAAATCCTAATTCTTTGATGCCAGCTTTAATAGCTGCTTTTACATATTCTTCATCTTTTCCACTAGCGTGATAACATCTCGCGGTATGGGTATGATAATTATTTTTATTCATGGTTTCACCTCGAAAATATTATAATACAAAAAAAGGAATATACAAATGTATATTCCAAGCAATTATTATAATCCAAGTTTTGCTTTCATAGCAGCTAATTCATCTTCAACAGAAGCGTCACTACCGTTTGATGTATACTTATCAGCAAGAGTAGAAGCAGCACTTGTATGAGTGTTTAATTCTGCTTCAGCAGTAGCTGCATCTAACATTTTTTCAGCTTTCTTTTCATAGCGTTCAAATGATTCCATAGAAGATTTTGCTTTATCTCCACCAGAAACAATTTTATTAATATGTTCTTGAGCTTTAGCAGAAGCAACTGTTGCTTTAATAGCATCTCTTCTAGCCTCTAATGTTTCGATATCGTTTACTAATTTATCATGCATTTGACGCATTTTATCAGCATTGGCATGAGTAAGTTCTTGTGTTTTTTTGTATGAAACAAGATTGCTTTCATATTGTTGTTTTTTAGCAATCAATGTTCTAGCATCATCTTCATTGCCCGCTTTTAAAGCATTTTGAGCAGCTGTTGTATATTTAGCAATTTCATCTTCACATTCTTGAACTTGACGATCTGCACTTTTTGCATCGGCAATAATGTTTGCTGTTTCTTTTTTGACTTCAGCAAGATCTTCTCTTAAATCTCTTAATGTTTGATCAATCATTTTTGCTGGATCTTCGCATTTGTCTAATAAAGCATTAATATTACTTTTCATAATGTCTGTAAATCTTGTTAAAATTCCCATAGTTATTCTTTCCCTTCTTCATTTAAGTATTTGTCTCTTAATTCATCTGATTTATCAAGAGGTGTTTTTAATATTTCAACTGTTTCTTTAGCTTTTTCTTTATCTCGTTTAAATTTCATACGCAAGATATAAATAATTCCACCAATTACAATGACAATTCCAACAATAATACAAATGATTTTAATAATATCATTAGAAGTTGTTGATTTTTCCATAATCGTATTTGCTGTTGAATTAAATGTCTTTGTAAATACCTCTACTGTAGAAAGTGAATCATCTGTCCAATAACGATCTATGTAGTTCCAAAAAATATTAACAGCTTCACTATCCATTACCGAAGTTACCTGTTTCCCATTAACATAAGCCATATAACCTATTTCATTAGGATTTTGATCTTCATAGTAAACAAATAAGAAAGTATCTTCGTTATCAATGTTTTGTTCATACCAGTTTTGTGCATAATTATCTTTTTGACTATCACTTGTAAGTGTTTCGTCATAGCTCTTTAAATAAATATAAGGTTGAATTCCTGTTTTGTTGTAAAAGTTTTTAAGATTCTTTGAAAGTTTCCCTTGATTTTCAATATATCCTAATTCATCTCTAATACAGTTATTGTCATAAGCAACAGGATTTTCTATCTTTTCACGATTGATTGTTGATGTAACGTCACTATCATCACTAGCAATCATAAAAAAGCTAAAAATAACAACTGCGAAAACAATTAAACAAGCGATCAAAGTTCCTAAACCACTTGAAGAACTAGTATAAACATTTCTTCTATATCCATAATAACCTCTTCGAGGAGGTGGTGGAGTATGATGATAATGATGCATAGAGGAACCTCTGTTAAAAGATGAGCTTCCTGTAGGACGACTTGATCCGCCAACATGATGTCCGCCTCCAACACGACTACTTGAATGCCCACCAGAAGAACGATGTCCACCACTGCTAGTTCCAGGTCTTGGCATATTTTCACCTCTTTTCTTAATATTTTATTATAATAATTATACCTTAATTTTCTATGAAAAAATAGAGATAAGATAAAAATAAAAAAATGAATTAAAGAGATTGACAGTATAGTTAGTCTATGCTAACATATAGTTGTGGTTAGCGAAGGATAACTTACAGAAGGAGTAAAGAGCTATGAAAAATAAATTCAAACGCAGCTTGATTGCTCTGGCTTTACAAATGAGTGTCATCGTTGCTGCAATATTATTCGTTTAATTGTCTTATGATTTATTTAACTTAAATTAGCCAAATTCCTTTTTCCTATCATAAGATTATTAAGTGAAGCAAAAGTTTGGTAAGATTACTTACCTTTTTTTGTTTATATAATAAAAAATAGCTCGCTGAGCTATTTTTTCATATGTTCTTTAATTTTATTCATTGTTTCATCAGAAATAACATGTTCGATACGACATGCATCATTAACAGCAGTGTCATGAGATACACCGATACTTTCAAAAAATGAAGAAAGTGTATCATGACGATCATAAATTGTTGTAGCAACTTTTAAACCTTTATCAGTTAATTCAATATATCCTTTACTATCAACAATGACATATTCATCTTTCTTTAATAAACCAATAGCGCGAGAGACACTCGGTTTAGAATAATTAAGCTCATGAGCAATATCTATGGAACGAACGTCCTTATTTCTTTTAGATAAAACAAGAATTGTTTCTAAATACATTTCTCCTGATTCTTGTAAGTTCATGTGCATCACCTCTTTGCATATTATACCATATTTTTAACAAGATAAGCAATGAAATCACTTTGCTAAATCAAGAAAGAGGGTTGACATTGATAACGAAATGCAGTATATTCTATTTGAAGTTAGAGAAGTCTAACTATATTTTATGTCTTATAGTTAGCGAATACTAATCAAATTAGCATAACCTAATGTGGTTAGCGAGGACAAATTCTTGAGGAGGTAAGTAAGATGCCGTTAACAATGTTAAACATAGGAGAAACCGGTGAAATCAAAAGAATTGGTGGTAACGAAGAAACAAGAAGATTTTTAAATAATCTTGGTTTTGTTGTTGGTGCTGAAGTTGTTGTTGTTTCGGCAATCGGGGGAAATGTGATTGTTAATATCAAGGATTCTCGCGTTGCTATTAATGAAGATATGGCAAAACGTATCATGGTGTAGAAAAGGGGGAAGTGTTGTGAAACTTAATGAAGTAGAAGTTGGTAGCACTGTCACTGTTAAGAAAATTGAAGGTGATGGAGCTTACAAAAGACGTATTATGGATATGGGTATCACTAAAGGGGTAGAATTATACATTAGAAAAGTTGCTCCTCTTGGAGATCCTGTTGAAATTACTGTAAGAGGTTATGAATTATCAGTTAGAAAAAACGATGCACAATGTGTTGAGGTTGAATAACGGAGGGGAAAGTTAAAAATGAATATTAAATTTGCGCTTGCAGGTAACCCTAACTGTGGTAAAACAACAATGTTTAACGCATTAACAGGTGCTAATCAATATGTTGGTAACTGGCCAGGTGTTACTGTAGAAAAGAAAGAAGGAAAAGTAAAAGGAAACAAAGAAGATAATATTACTGTTGTTGACTTACCAGGTATTTACTCTTTATCTCCTTATACATTAGAAGAAGTTGTCAGCCGTGATTTTCTTTTAAATGAAGATCCAGATGTCATTATTGACTTAGTTGACGCTACTAATATTGAAAGAAACTTATATTTAACAACTCAATTGATTGAAACTGGGGTTCCAGTAGTTATTGCTTTAAATATGGCAGACTTAATTGAAAAAAGAGGTTTAAAAATTGACACTAAACGTTTATCAATGGTATTAGGATGTCCTATTATTGAAACTTCAGCTTTAAAAGGAACAGGTTTAAAAGAATTAATTGCTGAAGCTGTTAAAGTTGCTAAACAAGGTGAACATCAATTACCTCAATCTATCTTTAGTGAAAAGATTGAAAAAGCAATTGATACTGTTGTTCCAGCATTATCTGAAACAATTACAGCTAATAAGAAAAGATGGTATGCTGTTAAAGTTTTAGAAAATGATGAAAAAGTAATGAATCATATTGTATTAAGTAGTCAAAATAAAACAACAATTGATTCTTTAAGAAAAGAATTAGAAACTGAATTAGATGATGATATGGAAAGTATTATTACTGATGGACGTTATACTTATATTCAAAAATTAATTTCAACAACTGTTGAAAAACCAAAAGAAAAATTAACAATGTCAGATAAAATTGATAAAATTGTTACTAACAGATTCTTAGGAATTCCAATTTTCTTAGCTGTTATGTTTGTTGTTTACTATATTTCAGTAACAACTATCGGTACATTTGTTACTGATTGGACAAATGATGTCTTCGTTGTTGCAATTCAAGATGCTGTATCTGGATTCTTAGGTTCAGTTGGCGCAAGTAGTTTATTAACTGCGGTTATCGTTGATGGTATTATTGGTGGTGTTGGAGCTGTTATTGGATTTGCTCCTCAAATGGCAATTCTATTCTTATTCTTATCAATCTTAGAAGATTGTGGATACATGGTACGTATTGCTTTCGTTATGGATAGAGTATTTAGATATTTCGGTTTATCAGGAAAAAGCTTTATTCCATTATTAATTGGTTCTGGTTGTGGTATTCCTGCTATTATGGCATCAAAAACAATCGAACAAGATAATGATCGTCGTTTAACTATTATGACTGCGACATTTATTCCTTGTGGAGCTAAGTTACCTGTTATTGCTTTATTAGGTGGTGTTATGGCTGGTAAAGTTGCTGGTTGGCAAGCTGCTGGATTTATTGCTCCTGCAATGTACTTTGTGGGAATTGTTGCAGTATTAGTTGCTGCGATTATGTTAAAGAAAACAAAACCTTTCTCAGGTAAACCTGCACCATTCGTTATGGAATTACCTGAATATCATATTCCTAGTGCAAAAACTGTATTATTACATGTATGGGAAAGATTAAAAGGATTCTTAATTAAAGCTGGTACTATTTTAGTTGTTGCTTGTATCGTTATTTGGTTCTTATCTACATTTGGATTTGAAGGTGGATCATTCGGTATGGTTGAAGATACTGCTAACAGTTTAATTGCTGCTATTGGTGATTTCATCGCTCCAATCTTTGCACCTCTTGGATTTGGTAACTGGCAATCTGTTGCTTCTTCATTAACTGGATTCTCAGCTAAAGAAGCAATCGTTTCAACAATGGGTGTATTAGCTAATGTTGCTGGAGATCCTGAAGATGCTGTAAACGTTGCTGCTGGTGTAGCTAAATGGTTCCCAACAGGAATGGCTGCTTTATCATTCTTAATCTTTAACTTATTAGATTCACCATGTTTAGCTGCTATTTCAACTATGGCAAGTGAATTAAATGATAGAAAATGGTTCTGGTTTGCAATTGTATTCCAAAACGTATATGCTTATTGTATCTCATTAATGGTTTATCAAATTGGTTCATTAGTATTATATGGAACATTTGGATTCTGGACAGTTGTTGCGTTCATCGTTCTAGCATTCATGTTATTCATGTTGTTTAGACCTGATCCTTATAAAGATCAAAAAGTTTATTCTACAAGATCAGTTGAAGCATAATAAAATCCGGAATTATTCCGGATTTTTATAAATTAAAGGAGGTATTATTATGGCTAATGTGATTATTGTTTTATTAATTGTTGCCTATTGTGCATGGGTCATCTATACACATTTCTTTAGAAAGAAAGATGGACATAAGTGTAGTGGTATTTGTGCAGGGTGTAGTCAATGTTCATCTCCTTTAGATGATTATTATAGAGATCAAAAGAAAATGAAAGAGAGACATAATCATGGGTAATGTAAGTGGTTCGACTTTCTATATGTTTTTAGGAGTACTTGTTATTTATTTAATAGGTGTTTCTATTTACACACTTGTTCAAAAAATTAAGAAGAAAAGAAAATAACAGGAGATAATTATGGCTAATGTTATTATCGTTCTTATATTAGTTGTGGTTGTTGGTATTGCTTTAAAATCAACAAGAAAGCATATGAAAGGTGAAAGTTCTTGTTGTGGCGGTGGTGGAGAAATCTATCAAGCTTTAGAAGATAAAAAATTAGACAATCCAATTATTAAAGAAAAAGTATTTAAAATTAAAGGTATGACTTGTCAACATTGTGTCGCTAATGTAACACGTGCAATTAATGCTATTGAAGGCGTAAGTTCACAAGTGAACTTAAAAAAAGAAGAAGCACATGTTGTTTATGATCGAGATGTTGATGATCAAGTTATTATAGCTGCTGTCAAACAAGCAGGATATGATGTTATTTAGGGAAGAAGAAATTCTTCTCTTTTTTTATAAAATGATTGATATTCATGTCTATACATGGTACATTTAACATGTATAGACAAGATATAATTGTTGCGATTAAAAGTTAAAGAAATACACATCTCATACACCAAGCACTCCAAATTCTTTAATAATGTCTATATATAATGAAGTATCTAAAAAGAGGATTTCAAAAATCCTCTTTTTTTACCAATATTTGGTATTGCTTTTTGTTTGAATATTATATTTAGGTGTATGTGGATATTTTTCAATAGATTTGTTGTTTTTGATAGACCAAGCTTTTGCTGGAAGCGTTAAAAGCTGTGGACATTTTAATTCACCATCTAGTGGTTTAATGAGGGAAATGATATCATGATAATATTTATTACCATTTGTAAGAACATAAGCTCTTTGATTTAAGAAATCTTCCTCATTAAATTGTTCTTGATTGATACTATGTTCATAGATTTCTTTACGATCTAATTCATATAGAAATTCAGACATTAAATCATGAAAATCAAAAATATATTGATCTTTATGATTTACTAAAAAATTAATAATTGGTTCAAAAACTTCATCTGTATTTTCGTTATTCCAATCTCCTTTTTTTAATATTCCCCAAAAAGAATTTTTAAACATTTTCATCACCATATCCATTCTATAGGATAATGAACAAGATATCAAGGAGTCCCTTTTCTAAACCAATAAACAATCCCTGTTTCATCAATATTTCCAGAGATAGGATTAATAGCGATAGCATTTAATTTAGATGTTAATTTATACCAACTTTCTTTTTTGATTTCTTTATTTAAAAAATCAATTGCTAATTCTTTAGCAAGCACTTTTTCCTGACTGTTTTCTATTTTTCGATTATCATCATAGCCTACCCAACCATTAATGAGGATATTAGGATTATAAGCAACAATCAAATTATCATAATCTGTACTTCCTGTTTTACAGGCAACTTTATATTTGGTTTGATAATTTTCCATTGTTGCATTTAAATAAGTTGAAAATTGTTTATTAAAGGTTCCTGTTAATAATTGATTGAGGATTAAACAGCTTTCTTTGTTCAAATTTTGAATTCTTTGATTTTTATGTTGATAAATAGTTTTTCCTTGATGATCAACGATTTTTTCAATGGTATAAAGATGTTGATATTTACCACCAGAAGCAATATTACAGTAGATATTTGAAAGATTATAAATGTTTGTATTAACTGTTCCAAGTGCTAAAGAGGCGTTGTTTTTAGCGTTGATTCCATAGGATTTGAGAAAATCTCTAAGATTTTCTGTGCCTAAAAATAAATGTGTTTTTACAGCAAAAATATTATCGCTGACAGCAATAGCTTGAGCAAGTGTGATTTCTTGATAAGCATATTTTTGATGAAAATTAGCAGGAGAGTAAGTTGTATTGTTACTTAATTTAAAGGTCGTTGGTTCGCATAGAAAACGTGTAGAGGGGTTAAATCCGTTTTCTAAGGCTAAATAGTAGAGAAAAGGTTTCATTGTACTTCCTATTTGTCTAGAAGCATGTATTGCACGATTATATTGAGAATTAGCGTAATCTTTACCACCAATCAAGGCTTGTAATTGATTGGTTTTAGGATTTGCGACCGTAAAAGCGCATTGTAGATCACCTTGTATTTTCTTTTCTTTAATAAGATCATTTAAAGTATTTTGATATTCACTGTTAAAAGAAGTATAAATATTTAATCCTTTATTTAAATATTGATTATTATAAAAACCTAATTCCTCTAGTTCTTCTAAAACAGTATCCTTATAATAATAAGTAGACATATTTTCATTAAGTGAATGTTCATTTGCTAAATTAAGAGTTTGCTTTTGAGTGGCCTCTAAAATACTTTGAGTAATCATTTGATTATCATACATAGCTTTTAAAACAAGATTTTGTCTTTGTTTAGCTCTTTCTTTGTTTAAAATTGGTGAATAATATTGAGGACCATTGACAACTCCTGCTAACATGCTTGCTTCATTTAAAGTCAATTCTTTTGCTTTTTTACCATAGAAATACTGGGAAGCATTTTCAATGCCATAAATTCCATGTCCAAAATAGACATTATTGATATAACCTTCTAAAATTTCCTTTTTTGATAAATGCGTTTCTAATTGTAAAGTAAAAAAAGCTTCTTTTACTTTACGAGACCAAGTCTTTTCATTTGTTAAATAAAGAAGACGAGCGTATTGTTGGGTTATTGTGCTAGCACCTTGAGAAGTTTTCCTTTTTAGGACATTTGTTTTTATTGCCCGGGAAATTCCGACATAATCAAACCCATGATGACTATAAAAACGTTTATCTTCAATAGCAACAATTGCTTTTAAAAAATAAGGACTAACATCATCAATTGAAACATATTGCCCACTATAATTATTGACACTTTGATAAAAAATCTTATTTTGATCATCATAAAGCTTTATGTAACGATCTTTATTAAGTTCAGGTTTTCCTACACAAAAGGCAATAATATACATCAATAAAAGAAATGTGAAGAAAAATATAAAACAATATAGAATTCTTTTTATAAACTGTCTCATTTTATCACCGATTTTATTCTTGCCATTTTATGTTATAATATGCACGGTGATAGAATGAAAAAGAATATTAAAGTAAATTATAAGAGTATATTTAAATATGATGATCATCATGAAACAGTTCAATTTAAAAGTGATGGAATCTATGAAAAAGGATTTGATAAAGAAAAATTTATTTTCTATAACAATGATCAAAAGATAGAAATTATTTTAAAAGGTAAAGAAATGACATTAGCTAATGGACCTTCTTTATTAAATCTTTCTTATCATAGAAAGATAGGAAATCATTATCATACAGATTATGGGATGATAGAACTCTTTACAGAACTTATTACAATGGAACATGATCGTTATTTAAAAGTGAAGTATATTTTAAGTGATGGGCATCAACAATTAAGTGAAGTTTACGTGATGATGAAATATGATTTTTATGGAGAAGAAAATGAAGCAATCTAAGAAGTTATTAACGAATAAAATATTATTTTCAGGTTTATTGATTTTAATTCAATTAATTATTGTTTTTGTAGCTTTTTTGACAATTCATAGATCATCTAGATTTTTTGTCTATTTGTTCAAGCTTATTAGTGTTCTTGCTGCTTTATATATTATAAATAAGGATGATGCAAGTGCTTATAAGATTACCTGGCTTGTTTTAATAGCTGCTGTACCTTTTGTAGGTGGTGTTCTTTATGTATTTTTAGGAGATAAAAAACCAAGTCAAAGGTTACAACTTGCTTTTTTAAAACAAATAAAGAATCAACGTATTATTGAAAATGATATTATCGAAGAAGTAGCTGATCCTTATATTAAAGGACAAATGAATTATTTAAATCAACAAAGATATCCTACTTATTATGGACAAGATCTTAAATATTTTTCATTAGGTGATGCTGCTTTTGAACCTTTATTGGAATCCTTAAGAAATGCGAAAAAATTCATTTTTATGCAATTTTTTATTGTTGATGAAGGAAAAATGTTGAAAAGTGTTTTAGATATTCTTAAAGAGAAAGTCAAAGAAGGGGTAGAAGTGAGATTTATGTATGATGATGTAGGATCACTTACGATGTTGCCTCGTCATTATGATCGTCAACTTGAAAAAATGGGCATAAAGAGTGTGGCATTTAATCCTTTTATACCTATTTTATCTTTAGCGATGAATAACCGTGATCATAAAAAGATCGTGGTGATTGATGGTGAAATAGGCTTTAGTGGTGGATTTAATTTAGCAGATGAATATATTAATCAAAGAGTTAAATATGGGCATTGGAAGGATTCTGGGTTAATGATTCATGGTCCTGCTGTTAATTCGCTTACGAAGATGTTTTTAGAATCATGGAATGTAGCAAGAAATACAGAAGAAGATTATGAAAAGTATTATGTGCGCTCTCATCAAAAATTTGAGGTAGATGGCTATGTAACTCCTTATGGAGATTCTCCTTTAGATGATGAAAATGTAGGTGAAAATGTTTATTTAAACATGATCAATCAAGCGTATGATTATTTATATATTACAACACCCTATTTGATCTTAGATGATAACTTACAAACAGCATTGATCAATGCTGCTAAAAGAGGAGTCGACGTACGCATCATTACACCAGGAATACCAGATAAAAAAATTGTTTTTAGAGTTACACGTTCATATTATCAAACATTGATCAAACATGGTATTCGTATTTATGAATATACTCCTGGATTTATTCACGCTAAAAACTTTTTAGTGGATGATAAATGTGCAACAGTAGGGACAATCAATTTAGATTATCGTAGTTTATATCTTCATTTTGAAAATGGGATTTATTTATATAACAATAAAATATTAAAAGATATTAAGGAAGATTTTTTAGCGACAGTAGAAAAGTCTCATGAAATTACCTTGGATGAAGTTGTAACTGGTAAATTTATGGGTTGGTTTGAAGCAATTTTACGTGTAATTGCTCCATTACTTTAGGTAAAAAACATTGACTTTATGCACTCTTAATGGTAACGTATAAACGATTAAATATCTTTTTTAAGGAGGTAAAAAATGGCTGTAAATAAAATTGAAATTGCGTTGAAAGAAGCACTAAAAAAAGCAATGGTTAAATGCAATTTTGTAGAAGATTATGAAATAAATCAAATCACAATAGAAATACCAAAAGAAAAAAGTCATGGTGATTATTCAACAAATATCGCTATGCAACTTACAAGATTACTTAGAAAGAATCCAAGAATGATTGCAGAACAATTAATCGAAGCAATTGATAAAGAGGAAGCAAATATCGATTCTATTGAAATTGCTGGTCCAGGATTCATCAATATGTTTATGAAAAAAGATGCTTTAACTTCTATTATTAAAGAAGTATTAGCAGAAAAAGATGATTATGGAAAAAGTGATGCAGGAAAAGGAATTAAATATAATGTTGAATTCGTTTCTGCCAATCCAACAGGAGATTTACATTTAGGACATGCTAAAGGGGCAGCAGTAGGAGATAGTATTTGTCGTATTATGTCAGCTGCAGGATATGATGTTACAAGAGAATATTATATTAATGATGCAGGAAATCAAATTTATAATTTAGCTTTATCTTTATATGCAAGATATAGAGAAGCTTTTGGTTTAGATTTTGAATTACCTGAAGATGGATATCATGGTCAAGATATTAAAGATATCGCTGTTAAAATCAAAGAAGAAGTTGGCGATAAATATTTAAATGCAAATCATGATGAAATGATTGCTTTCTTTAGAAAAGAAGGAACTAAATTTGAATTACAAAAAATTAAAGATATTTTAGCGGAATTTAGAGTTCATCATGATGTTTGGTTCTCTGAAACTTCTTTATATGAAGAAAATAAAGTAGTTCCTACAATTGAAAAATTGAAAGAAAAAGGATTTACTTATGAACAAGATGGGGCTTTATGGTTTAAATCAACTGAATTTGGAGATGATAAAGACCGTGTCTTAATTAAATCTGATGGAAGTTATACTTATTTAACTCCTGATATTGCTTATCATTTAAATAAATTAGATAGAGGTTATGAATATTTAGTAGATTTATTAGGAGCAGATCATCATGGTTATATCAATCGTATGAAAGCTGCAATTCAAGCTTTAGGTTATAATAGTGATCAATTAAATATTGATATTCTACAAATGGTAAGAATGATGGAAAATGGTGAAGTTGTTAAAATGTCTAAACGTACAGGGAATGCAATCACTATTAAAGATTTAATTGATGATATTGGTGTTGATGCAACTCGTTATTTCTTTGCCGCTAAAGCAGCCAATACACCTTATGATTTTGATTTAACATTAGCTAAATCTAAATCAAATGACAATCCTGTTTATTATGCACAATATGCTCATGCAAGAATGTGTTCGATTTTAAGACAAGCTAAAGAAAATGATATTACAATTGCAGATCATTTTGAATTACTTGTAAATGATAAAGAAATGGCTTTATTAAAACATATTAATGAATTTAGAAATGAAATTGCGGATAGTGCAAAATCAAGAAGTCCACATAAAATCGCAAATTATATTCAAAGACTTGCACAATTATTCCATAGTTTCTATAATGATTGTTATGTAATAGATAAAGAAAATATTGAATTATCAATGCAACGTTTAGCTTTAGTAGAAGCAACACGTATTACATTAAAAAATGCATTAAACTTAATTGGTGTTGAAGCACCTGAAAAAATGTAAGGAGAGATAAAGATGGATAAAAATAGATCAATGGTTGATGTCGCTTATGAATTAATGTCTAAAAAGAAAAAAGCAGTTAATTTCTATAAATTATGGCAAGAAGTAAGTGAAGTAAAAGGTTTTGATGAAGAAGAAAAAGATGAAAAAGAATCTTTATTCTATACAAACATTACTTTAGATGGACGTTTCATTACAATTGGTGAAAACAACTGGGATTTACGTTCTCGTCATAAATTTGATGAAGTACACATCGATATGAATGACATCTATACTGATGAAGATGAAGAATCTGAAGAAGTAGAAGACGATGTAGATAGTACAATCGAAGATGATTATAATAACTAAGAGGCAAGGCCTCTTTTTTAATAAAATCCTTGCTTTCAAATAAAAGTAGATGTTCTTATTAATGAAAGGATTATTTTATGAATAAACGACAAACAAAGATTTTAGAATTACTCACACAAAATAAAAAAATAGAAGTTACAAAACTTTCTGAATTACTAGGAGTTTCACAAGTTACAATTCGTAAAGATTTAGATGCTCTTTCAGAAAGTGGTATGTTAATTAGAGAACATGGATATGCTACTCTTAATAAAAGTGATGATATGAATATTCGTCTTGCTTATCATTATGAACAAAAACAACAAGTAGCTAAAAAAGCAGTAGAATCGATTCAACATGGTGAAACAATTATGATTGAATCAGGTTCATGTTGTGCTCTAGTAGCTTTAGAAATTGCAAAGACAAAAAAAGATGTCACACTGATTACCAATTCTGCATTTATTGCAGATTATATTCGTAAACATACATCTATTAAAATTATTTTATTAGGTGGAGAATATCAACATGAATCTCAAGTGATGGTAGGACCAATGATGAGAAAATGTGCAGAAGCATTTTTTGTGGATAAACTCTTTATTGGAACAGATGGTTTTAGTATTGATACAGGATTTACAGGAAATGATTATATGCGTTGTGAAGCTGTTAAAGATATGGCAAGACAAGCAAGTCATGTTATTATTGTTACTGAATCAAATAAGTTTCATCAAAAAGGAGTTTCTAATTTAATTGATTTACATCAAGTATCATGTATTTATACGGATCAAGGAATTCCTCAAGAAGTTGAAGAATATTTTAAAGAAAAACATATACAAGTTGAAAAAGTTTGATCCTAAGGTTTCCTTAGGATTTTTGTAGCAAAAATGTAAAGGAAGGTTGCTGGTGATAAGAAGTAAGAATGTTATAATTTTTCTAGGAGGTGACAATAATGCTTAATGAAAAGATAGTGTATTATAGAAAGAAAAACATGCTTACGCAAGAAGAACTAGCATATCAATTAAATGTTTCAAGACAAACAGTTACAAAATGGGAAACGGGAACTATTTATCCTAATATTGAGTATTTAACAAAACTTTCAAATCTTTTTGGTGTTTCAATAGATTATTTAGTAGATGATTGTTTAACATTAGAAACTCATAAAATTGAAATAAGTGAACTTGCATGCTTTCTTGTAAAAGCCAAAAAGGCAACGTATGCAAATAAAACAAATAAAGTCAATTCTTCAAGAAAAGAGTCTCATGATTATTCATATCAAGAGAATAATTATACTTATTTAGATTCTTTCTTTGGTGCGGAAAATTTTAGTGGACAAGAAATTGTTTATAAAGATGAAAAACCATGTTGGTCTATGAATTACTATGGAAGGGTTATAGAGGAAAACTTTAATGGTGATTTTTTAAAAGAAGCTTTATTACAAGTTGATGAAGAATTGCCTTTTAGAGGTCCTTTATTTTATCAAAAAGGGGAGTATCTTTACTTGTTGCGTATTCAAGGAAAAATTGATTTTTTTCAGGGTGTTGAAGAAATATATTATCAAACATATAAAGTTTATGAAGGATTTATACAAGGCGGAATTGTGAAATAAATAATGACAAATATTTTAAATAAATTTTAATATACTCTTAATGAAGAATGATTATTTCTAAAACAGGAGAGAGTATATGAAAAATTTAGAAAGAAAAGATATTTTAAATGTGAAAAAGCATACTAAAAATAAAAGTGTTTTTAATAATTCACAGCTTGTATTAAATATTTTATATGATACAAGTATTAAGTATAAAAATAATAAAAGCTATCCTCGTTGATAGCTTTTTAAATACTTAAAAGAAACAATCAATACCTTTATCTAAAAAGATTTGTTGGTAATCTTTCAAGTCTTCTTCATGATATGCTTGATAAGTTTTTAAAGTATATTCTTTATTTAATAAGTCATATTTCTTTTCACCAAATTGATGAAAAGGAAGAAGTTGTACTTTTTGAATGTTTGATACTTTTAATAATTCACTTATTCCTTGAGCGTCTTCTAAAGAATTATTAAAATCAGGAATAACAGGAATGCGTGGTAAAACATTAAGTTGATGTTGAATAGCCCATTGAAGATTTTCAACAATTAAATCATTATAAACACCTGTTCCTTCAAAATGTTGAAGTCGATCATAATGTTTTACATCAAAGAGTAAAAGATCAAATAAAGGGGCTAGTTTTTGAAATGTTTCTTGTTGAATATATCCCGTTGTTTCAATGGCGACATGGAGATTTTTTTCTTTAAGAGATAAAACAAGCTTTTCTAGAAATTCAGGTTGTGCCATACCTTCACCCCCAGAGATAGTTACACCACCATTAGATTCTTCATAAAAATCAATATCTTGCATGCAGACATCCACAATTTCTTGAATTTCTTTAAAGTCTCCTTCATGACTTAATGCTTTAGTTGGACAATGATTGACACATTGTAGACAGCCAATACATTTATCATGATTAAAGATCATATGGTTTTCTTTTTCGGTAATTGCTTGTTTTGGGCAGTTAAGTAAACATTTTTTACAATGAGCACATTTTTCAAAATCGTAAAGTATTTGTAGTTTATGTAATTGGGATTCAGGATTTGAACACCATTTACATTTTAAAGGACAGCCTTTAAAGAAAACAGTCGTACGAATACCTGGACCATCATGAATACTAAATTTTTGTATATTAAATATTAATCCTTTTTCCATAGTTTTTCTCCTCGCTAATATCCTAACATATCTTTTTATAAGTTTCAAATGAAACTAAAATTGTTTATTTATGAAAATAATATTGACTTATTTTTTGCTTATTATATAATTTAATTGCAAAAGAAAGAATAAAAACTTACGAATGAAAGTTGAGGAAAGAAAAATGAAGAATAGTGAACACTTTGGTGAACTTACATCAAGAATGAATCATTTTAGAGAAGAAGTTTTAGATAAAAAACCATATATCTGTGCAAAAAGAGCACTCCTTGCGACAGAGGCATATAAAGAACATTTAAATGAACCGCCAATTATGAAAAGAGCGTATATGTTAAAAAACATCTTAGAAAAGATGCCTATTTATATTGAAGAAGATACTTTGATTGTAGGAAATCAAGCTTCATCAAATAGAGATGCACCCATCTTTCCAGAGTATACAATGGAATTTGTGATGAATGAACTTGATCTATTTGAAAAAAGAGATGGGGATGTTTTCTATATTACAGAAGAAACAAAAGAAGAATTAAGATCAATTGCACCATTTTGGGAAAATAATAATTTAAGAAGTAAAGGAGGCGCTTTGCTTCCAGATGAAGTGAGTGTTTATATGGAAACAGGTTTCTTTGGAATGGAAGGGAAACTTAATTCTGGAGATGCGCATCTAGCGGTAGATTATCAACAAGTTTTACAAAAAGGTTTAAAAGGATATGAAGAAAGAGTTAAAGATTTAAAAGAAAAACTTGATTTATGTATGCCTGAAAATATTGATAAGTATCAATTTTATAAAGCTGTTTTAATTGTCATTGATGCAGTTAAAACATTTGCAAGACGTTACAGTGATCTTGCTTTAGAACTTGCAGAAAGTGCTGATGGGAAACGAAAAGAAGAATTAGAAGAAATTGCACGTATTTGTAAGAAAGTTCCTTATGAAAAAGCAGAAACTTTCTATGAAGCGATTCAATCAACATGGTTTATTCAATTAATTCTACAAATTGAATCAAATGGACATTCTTTATCTTATGGACGTTTTGATCAATATATTTATCCTTACTATAAACGTGATAAAGATCTTCATAATATAACAGAAGAACAAGCTATTGAATTATTAGATAACTTATGGATCAAAACTCTAACAATCAATAAGGTGCGTTCACAAGCTCATACTTTTTCAAGTGCCGGAAGCCCAATGTATCAAAATGTAACCATTGGTGGACAAACACCTGATAAAAAAGATGCAACGAATGAACTTTCATATTTAGTATTAAAATCAGTTGCCCAAACACGTTTACCACAACCAAACTTAACAGTGCGATATCATAAAAATATGCCAAAAGCTTTTTTGGATGAAGCTATTGAAGTTATGAAACTTGGTACAGGAATGCCTGCATTCAATAATGACGAAATCATTATTCCATCATTTATTGAAAAGGGTGTCAAAGAAGAAGATGCATATAACTATTCAGCGATTGGTTGTGTTGAAACAGCAGTTCCTGGTAAATGGGGTTATCGTTGTACAGGGATGTCTTATATGAACTTCCCACGTATTTTATTAATGGCAATGAATGATGGGGTAGATATGACTTCTGGAAAACGATTCTTTGAAGGTAGTGGTTACTTTAAAGATATGACATCTTATGATGAACTCTTTAAAGCGATTGAAAAAGGAATGCGTCATTTGACACGTATGTCAGTGATTGTTGAAAATGCGATTGATTTAGCACTTGAAAGAGATGTTCCTGATGTTTTATGCTCAGCCTTGACAGAAGATTGTATTGGTCGTGGAAAAACAATCAAAGAAGGTGGCGCTGTTTATGATTTTATTTCAGGGTTACAAGTAGGAATTGCGAATATGGCAGATAGTCTTGCAGCTATTAAAAAACTTGTCTTTGAAGAAAGAAAAATCACACCTGAAGAATTATGGAATGCGATTTTAGATGATTATACAAGCAAAGAAAGTCAAAGAATTCAAGAAATGTTGATTAATGATGCACCTAAGTATGGTAATGATATTGATGAAGTCGATCAATTAGTAGTTGATGTTTATAATATTTATATTGATGAAATGAAAAAATATCCAAATACTCGTTATGGAAGAGGTCCAATCGGTGGGATTCGTTATGCTGGTACTTCAAGTATTTCTGCCAACGTTGGACAAGGTTATGGCACAATGGCTACTCCAGATGGAAGAAAAGCACATACACCTCTTGCTGAGGGATGTTCACCAGCTCATGCGATGGATAAAAAAGGACCAACTGCTGTGTTTAAATCTGTTTCTAAATTACCAACACATGAAATTACGGGTGGTGTTTTATTAAATCAAAAGGTAACACCTCAGTTATTATCGAAAGAAGAAAATAAAGAAAAGATTGAAATGTTGATTAAAACCTTCTTCAATCGATTAAAAGGTTATCATGTTCAATACAATGTTGTTTCTAAAGAAACATTATTAGATGCCCAAGCACATCCTGAAAAACATAAAGATTTAATTGTTCGTGTTGCTGGCTATTCCGCATTCTTTAATGTGTTATCAAAAGCAACACAAGATGATATTATTGGAAGAACTGAACAAACATTATAGGAGAAAAGAAAATGGAATTTATAATTGATACAGTAAACTTAGAAGATATAAAAGAAGCAGTAGAATATATGCCAATTGTAGGAGTAACAAGTAATCCTTCAATAGTGAAAAAAACAAGTCCCAAAGATTTCTTTAAACATATGAAAGAAGTAAGAAAAATCATAGGAAAAGAAAGAAGTCTTCATATTCAAGTCATTTCAAAAGAATGTGATGAAATCGTTAAAGAAGCTCATCGTATTCTAGAAGAAATCGATGATCAAGTCTATATCAAAGTACCCGTATCATATGAAGGAATCAAAGCCATCAAAAAACTAAAAGCAGAAGGAGTCAATGTGACAGCAACAGCTGTTTATGATTTGATGCAAGCCTATATGGCTTTGGCAGCAGGAGCAGACTATATTGCACCTTATGTCAATAGAATAGGGAACCTAGGAAATGATCCAATGGAACTAATCAATGAATTATCAAATAGAATCGTACAAGATGGTTATGATTGTAAGATATTAGCAGCAAGCTTTAAAGGGGTACAACAAGTAAGAGATGCCTTCAATTATGGAAGTCAAGCAATCACAGCGCCAGTAGAAGTCTTAAAACAAATCTTTGCGAATCCAAGTATTGAAAAAGCAGTGAATGATTTCAATAGTGATTGGTATGATGTTTATGGAGAAGGTAAAGGAATTTGTGATTTATAAAATTAAAATTAATTATGTAAAGTTAGCTAAAGTTATTTTAAAATTGTATTGTCAAGTAAAAAAGAAAGTGCTATCATAGACTTGTAATTAGGATGGTAATTGTTTAGTCAAGCTTAACCTATTTACACACAAGAGTGTTTTTGTGTGTAAATAGGTTTTTATTTTTATGGAGGTATACAGATGATTATTAAAAGAATATTAACAAACAATGCTGTTGTAATTGATGATGAAAATCAGCAAGAAAAGATTGTGTGTGGTAAGGGAATAGCTTTTAAAAAACGTCCTGGAATGGAAATTGATGAGATGTCTATAAATCAAACGTTTATTTTAGAAGGCGGTGGCGAATACTCACGCTTCGAACAATTATTGAAAGATGTACCATTGGAATATTTGGAATTGTCTAGTGAAATCATAAATATGGCAAAATTAGAGTTTGCTAAGAAATTCAAGGATAATGTCATTATTACTTTAAGTGATCATTTATATGTTGCTATAAAAAGATGTAGAGAAGGAATGACTATTTCTAATCCGCTATTATGGGATATTAAAAATTTTTATGAAATAGAATATGATATTGGTTTACGTGCCTTGGAGTTAATAAAAAATAAGTTTCATATTCAATTACCTAACGATGAAGCAGGATTTATTGCTTTACATATTGTAAACGTTGAATTAGATGAAGATAATATGGATCATATTTTTCAAGTAACAAAAGTGATTCAAGAAATAATGACAATAGTTAAATATCATTTTCATGCAGAGTTTGATACATCTAATGTTTATTATTATCGCTTTATTACGCATCTAAAGTTCTTTGCTTTACGATTGTTGAAGGATAATCAATTCAATGAAGATGAAGAAAATGAATTATTAGATGTGGTTAAAGATAAATATTGTACAAGTTATGAATGTGTATTAAAAATTAAAGATTTTTTAGAAAAGAAATACAATTATACATTACAAGAAGATGAAATTGTATATCTGACAATCCATGTTCATAGAGTTGTACATAAAACCAAAGGGGGAATGAAATGAAAAAATGTAGATAACTAAATAGGATGGTAACATTAAGTTGGCTTAACCTCGATTCATATCAACTAATGATAAGAGACGGAGGTAAAAAAATGGTTAAATATGAAGAATTAGTGGATTTTATTATTAAGAATATTGGTGGTAAAGAAAATGTTATTTCTTTAACGCATTGTGTAACAAGATTACGTTTTCAATTAAAAGATGAAGCAAAAGCAAATGATGAAGCTTTAAAATCTCATGATGGAATTATTACAGTTATGCATACTGCTGGACAGTATCAAATTGTTATAGGAAATCATGTCGGAGACGTATATGAAACAATTTTACCAAAACTAGGATTAAATGGCGAAGTTGTAGAAACAAAAAATAAAACAAGTTTAAAAGATAAGTTTGTTGATTTAGTAAGTTCTATATTTATGCCAGTTATAGGAATGCTATGTGCTTGTGGAATGATTAAAGGTCTTAATACAATTTTAAGTTTTACAGGACTTTATAGTAGTACAAGTGGTTTATATACTTTAATTGATGCAATTGGTGATAGTGTATTTTATTTCTTTCCGGTTGTTATAGGATATACATCTGCAAAGAAGTTTAAGCTTACGCCTTTTGTGGGTATGGTTATAGGATTGGCATTATGCTATCCAACTATTAATGGAACAGATTTATTGATTTTGAATTTTAAAATGAATGTAAGCTATACATCAACAGTTTTACCAGTTATTCTTACTGTAGCTGTTGCTGCACCAATGGAAAGAATGCTAAACAAATTCATTCCTGATGTTATTAAGTCATTTTTAACACCAATGATTGTTATTTTAATAAGTACAATATTAGGATATATGATTATTGGTCCTGTTGCTAATACTGTGGCTGGATGGCTAAGTGATGGAATTTTAAATATTTATTCTATTAGTCCTGTTTTAGCAGGAATAGTTTTTGGTGGTTTATGGCAAGTGTTCGTAGTGTTTGGAGTACATATTACTTTTATTGTTTTGGCTATTATGAATTTGGCAGCAGGACATCCAGATCCTATTCTTTCTTTACAAGCATTTGTTGCATTTTCTCAAACAGCAGTTGTACTTGCTATATTCTTAAAAACTAAACAAAAGAAGTTAAAATCTTTATGTTTTCCAGCAATAATTTCAGGAGTGTTTGGCGTTACTGAACCAGCTATTTATGGTATTACCCTTCAAAGATTACCAATGTTTATTATTTCATGCATTGGCGGAGCTTTATCTGGAGCATATGCAGCTTTTGCGGGCTTAAAATATCAACAAATGGCAGGAATGGGAATATTTGAAATGCCAGCAATGTTTCCACAAAATGGTACGGGAGCAGCAATGATTCAATGTGTAATTGCTTCTGCATTTGCAATTATTCCAACATTTATTGCGGCGTATGTTTTTTATAAAGATGATCAAGAAGACAGTGTGGGAAAAGGAGGAGTAAGTGAAGAAATTGCACAACCAATTAAAGGGGAAAAAATACCACTTAGTCAAGTAAAAGATGATGCTTTTTCTCAAGGAGTATTAGGGAAAGGTATTGCTATTATTCCTTCAGAAGGAAAGGTTTATGCACCTTTTGATGGAACAGTTGTGACCTTATTTCCAACCAAACACGCTATAGGAATTGTTAGTGATGGTGGATGTGAGATACTTATTCATATAGGTATGAATACTGTACAATTGAATGGAAAATATTTTAAATCATATATTCATCAAGGTGATAGGGTTACTAAGGGTCAATTACTTGTGGAATTTGATATAGAACATATTTTACAAGAAGGGTATAATTTAGAAACACCTGTCATTGTTACTAATACCAAGGATTATTCTGATATTAACACAAATGTAAATGATCACAACATTGCATTGATTGCAAAAGCATAGAGGTAATGATAATGTTAAATGAAAATTTTTTATGGGGTGGCGCAACAGCCGCTAATCAAATAGAAGGTGGATATCAGGAAGGAAATAAAGGTGATTGTATATCAGATCATCTAACAGGAGGATCGTTAGAAATAAATCGTAGTTTTACAAAAAATATAGACCCTAAAAAAAATTATCCTAGTCATGAGGCAGTTGATTTTTATCATCATTATAAAGAGGATATCGCTTTATTTGCGAAGATGGGTTTTAAAGTTTTCAGAATGTCGATTGCGTGGTCAAGAATTTATCCAACAGGTGAAGAAGCTGAACCAAATGAAGAAGGATTAAAATTTTATGATAACATTTTCGATGAATGTCTAAAATATGGAATAGAACCGTTAGTAACCCTTCATCATTTTGATATGCCATATTTATTAGTGGAAAAATATCAAGGTTTCTTAAATAGAAAAGTAATAGATTTATATTTGAAATATGTAACTACTGTTTTTAAAAGATATAAAAATAAAGTGAAATATTGGATAACTTTTAATGAAATTAATTTTGCTTGTATACCTATGGGAAATTTAGAAGTTCTTGGAATATACCATGAAAAAACAGAAGATTATACGAATCCTTATGATGATTTGCAAATGCGCTATCAAGCATTACATCATGTGTTTTTAGCAAGCGCAAGAGCCGTTCAAATAGGACACAGTATTAATAAAAATTTTAAAATAGGTTGTATGATTGCTCATGTAACACTTTATCCATATAGTTGTCATCCGCAAGACATGTTGTTAGTTCAAAATACAGACCATTTATTTAATGATTTCTGTGGAGATGTACAGGTTAAAGGATATTATCCATATTATATTAAAGATTATTTTAAAAAGAATGGGATTAATATTATTAAAGAAAAAGATGATGATGATATTTTGCAAGATGGATGTGTAGACTTTTATTCATTTTCATACTATATGTCTAATTGTATTTCTTGCCAAGAAGGTTTAGAAAAATCCATGGGTAATTTATTGGGTGGTGTCACAAATCCATATTTAAAATCAAGTGAATGGGGATGGCAAATTGATCCAGAAGGACTAAGATATACACTTAATAAGTTATATGATCGCTACCAAATACCTTTGATGATTGTAGAAAATGGATTAGGGGCAGTTGATGAAATGGACGAGGATAAAAAGATTCATGATAATTATCGAGTTGATTATTTAAAAAAACATATTATTGAGATGAAGAAGGCAGTTGAAGATGGTATTGATTTAAAAGGTTACATGATGTGGGCTCCTATTGATATTATTTCATCAAGTACAGGAGAAATGAAAAAGCGTTATGGACTTATTTATATTGATAAAGATGATAACGGTAATGGAGATTATTCAAGATATCCAAAAGATTCGTTTTATTGGTATAAGAAAGTTATTGAGACAAATGGCGAAATTTTATAAAAATATTCAGGTATTGAAAAAGCAGTGAATGATTTTAATAGTGATTGGTATGATATTTATGGTGAGGGTAAAGGAATTTGTGATTTATAAAAGAAAAACTTGTTTGTTTAAATGACAAACAAGTTTTTTAATACTCTTTTTTATTGATCAGTTTTAAACTGATTTTACAAGATAGATAATTAATGAAAGCTACAAAGAAAGTGCAGAGTATACAAACAAGTGATAGTTGATTTTCAATATAAAAATCAAGCAGTGTTTCTACATTAAAACCAATAAGTTGAATAATGAAATAAAGAATAAATGTAATAAGAAATAAACCACCAAAGACAATAATCATGGCTAATTGACTTTTTTGAGTTTCAAAATAAACACCTACTGGTACAGCAAATCCAATCACTAAATATGAAAAGATCAAAATAAGAAAACATCCTTGGATAAAGTCACTATTTATAAATTTAAAAGAATGTTCTATTTGATAATAGCTTGTAGAAGCAATAATTAAAAAGAATATACCAAGAATAAAACCTAATAAATATTTTTGTTTTAAATAGTCTTTTCTATTAATGGGAAGTGTAAATAATGTTGTAAGTCCATGATTATAGCTATCATAACTTAAAGTAGACATTAGCATAATACTAGGAAATATACTAAAATAACCTAATACAAAGTTTGGATTTTTATAGAAATAAGAAAATCCAAAACCAAAGACAACAAGGAATACAAGTAAAAATTTACTTTCTTTGATATAACAAAAATCTTTATAAAATAATCCTTTCATTTTATTCACCCCCTTAGCATCATTGAAAATAAAGTATCGAAATTATTCTTTTCAATAATAATTTCTGGATAATTTTCTTGATAAAATTGTTTTTGGTTTGTTAGAACATCATAACCATAAGAAACTTTCTTTGTTTTTAAGAAATAGGAAGAATCTATTTGTTTAAATTGTTCATCCGTCAATTTCAATAAACCATATTGATCAAGTAAACAATCAGTTGTTTCTTGAAAAATAAATTGTCCTTTATCAAGTATATAAATTTCATCACATAAACCTTCTAAATCAGAAGAAATATGTGAACTAATTAAAACTGAACGATTTTCATCTTCATCCATAAATTCTCTAATCAGATCAATAATTTCTTCTCTAGCAAGAATATCTAAACCATTAGTAGGCTCATCTAAAATAAGAAATTGACTATGATGTGCTAAAGCAATCAAAACATTGAGTTTAGCTTTCATTCCAGTTGAAAATTCATTGATTTTTTTATCTAAAGGAAATTGATAGTATTTACATTTTTGTATAAAGTAATCAAGATCAAAATCTTGATAAGTATTTTCTAATAGTTTAATTAAATCTTTTAATTTTAAATATTCACATAATGAAATATTAGCAAGAGTACAACCAATCTTGTTTTTATCAACATTTTGATAATCTGTATCTAAAATAGAAATAGAACCAGAATCTAAATGAATTAAATTTAAAATAGATTTAAATAAGGTTGTTTTTCCTGAACCGTTTTTACCAATAATTCCTGTAATCGTGCCTTTGGGTACATCAAAAGAACAATTTAAATTAAAATGTGAATAATTTTTTTGAATATGATTAACTTTTAACATAAAATTTATTCCTCCATTAATAATTCTAATAATTCCTTAACTTCTTTGTGACTCACTCCACTTTGTTTTGCTTTTTGCAAAGCTTTTTCTAAATATTCTTCAATTTCTTTTTTAGCTTCTTCTAAAAGATCTTTATTTACAGCAAGGACAAATGTTCCTTTTCCATGAATTGTTTTAGTAAGACCTTCTTCGTCTAAAGTGTCATATGCTTTTTTTACAGTAAGTGCACTTATTCTTAATTCTTTTGAAAGTAAGCGAACAAAAGGTAAAGGATCATTTTCTTGAAGAATATGGTCATTGATTTGTTTTTTTATTTGATCAACAGTTTGTTCATAAATTGGAATCATTGATGAGTGATTGATAATAATGCGCATGATAAACCCCCTTCATCTACAAACAGTATATAACAGTTTGTCAATCTTATTGGATTATTTATCCAATGAAAAGATAAAAACATCATGATAAAATGATTAAAAAGGAGATGGTTATTATGGGATGTCATCGTATAGGGCTTGGTATGAATTCTGTTGTTAAAGAAGCAATTGAGATGTTTGAAAATGAAGAAATTGGCTTGAATGCATGTAAGAAAATAATTATGGCATGTAAAAATGGTGTTTATTGGTGTGATGGATATGAAAGTGATGTTATAGCAGGTATGGATGATTATTGTGGAAACTGTTTAAGAAAGTTTTCTGCTGAGGAATTAATTGAAGTTGATAGAAATAAGTATTTTGTTGTTAGAAATTATATTTGTAAGTCATGTTACGATCATTTAGTATGTGATTATGTTTTAAATAGTCGTTTGTTAGAAAGAAAAATAATGGAAAAAATGGCATAATAAAAAGTCAGAAAAGTCTGACTTTTTACTTAGAAATAATTTCCACACCATCTTCTGTAACAAGGAAAGTATGTTCCCATTGAGCAGAAAGTTTTCCATCATCTGTATAAACTGTCCAATCATCATTATAATTTAAGTGAACATGTCTTGTTCCTTGATTAAGCATTGGTTCAATTGTAAAAACCATTCCTGGAACAATCAAAACAGTATCTTCTTTTGTTTTAAAATGGAAAACATAAGGATCTTCATGCATGGTCATTCCAATACCATGACCACAGAATTCTTCAACGACGCTATAGCCATTAATATGTGCATATCTTTGAATTGCTTTACCGATATCTCCAATATGACTTTTCCATGGCTTGATAGCTTTCATCCCTTCATACATCGCTTCTTTTGTGATTTTAACAAGTTTTTTAGCTTCATCTGAAACGTTTCCCATCATGAACATACGTGAAGCATCAGCATAGTAACCATTTAATTCACTTGTAGCGTCAACGTTAATAATATCCCCATCTTTTAAAATAACATCAGAAGAAGGAATTCCATGACAAACGACATCATTAATAGATGTACAAATACTTTTAGGATAGCCTTCATAATTTAAATCAGCAGAATGTGCATTGTGTTCCTTTAAATATTCTCTTGTAAGTACATCGATATCTTCAGTCGACATACCAATTTTTATATTCTTTTCGATATGATCTAATAACCCATTATTTACAACAGCTGCTTTTTTGATTCCTTCAATTTGTTGTTGATTTTTAATCATTGATTTTGGAGGTGTCATCACTCCTCTTTTTTTGTAATAATTAATTTTTTTGTCAAATTCGCGGTGACAAACTTCATAGTCCAAGCCACTTCCGCACCAACATTTATTCATTTGTTCTACCTCTTTTCGTATCTATTTTAAACATCTCGTTTTATAATGTAAAGAAAGATGATAATATGATTTTAATGGAGATGATAAAATGGAAATTTTAGATATATGCGATGAATTAGGAAATCCAACAGGAAAGACAGTAGAAAGAAAAATTGCACATCAACAAGGAATCTTACATCGTACAGCTCATGTTTGGATCTTAAGAAAAAAAGAAAATAAAATACAAATATTATTACAAAAAAGAAGTGAACAAAAAGATTCGTTTCCTGGCTGTTATGATATTTCAAGTGCAGGACATATTCCTGCAGGGGATAACTATGGCCAATCGGCGGTAAGAGAGTTGAAAGAGGAATTAGGAATTGTTGTAAGGGAAAGTGAATTGATTGATTGTGGAAATCGTAGATTTCATTTTGAAGAAATTTTTCATGGTCGTTTATTTAAAGATAATCAAGTAAGTAAAATATTTGTTTTATGGAAAGATTTAGAAGAAAAAGATTTTGTTTTTGTTGATCATGAAGTAAGTGAAGTTAAATGGTTGGATTTTGAAAAATGTTATCAAGATGTTAAAGAAAATAAAATAAATCATTGTATTTATATTGAAGAACTAGACATAGTAAAAAAATATCTTCGTGTTCAATAATGCTCCTTTTTAAGTCTATATAAATTCCTTCTAAGGCGTTTTTTGGAAAAAACATAAAGAATATAAAAATAAAAAAAGATGCGGGGGGGGGTAAAATATGCTATAATTTATAGTGAATAAAATATGTGTAGTAAGGGTGTGTGAATATGTATTTTACGATTATGGATGATGATCGAGCGTTTGGCGAAACTTTAAAAAATAAATTAGAAAGTGAATACCATGCTGTTGTAGATGTTTATCATGGAATGATTGATCTAGATCAGATAAAACATGTACCCGATATTTTATTTTTAGATGTGATATTTGAAAATGGGACAGGTGTGGATTATGCGAAAAAGTACAAAGAAAAGTTTGATTCACAAATTGTTTTTGTTTCAAGTAAAAGTAGTTTGATTTTTAAAACCCAAGGATTAAAGGCGTTATGCTTTATTAGAAAGAGTCATCTTGATAATGACTTTAAAGTCTTTAAACAACTTTACGATGAAGAATGTAAAAATGAAATGAAATTGATTTTTGAACTGAATAAGGGAATGAATAAAAATCAAATGGCATATATAACATTAATGAGTGATGATATTATCTATGCAGAATGTTATGCTCATGAATTGATTATCCATACATATGAACATGAATATGCTGTTAAAATGACTTTGAAGAAATTTATGGAACAAGTAAAACAAGCACATTGTTTTATTCAAATACATAGAAGTTATGCAATTAATATGAAATATATTTATCGTATAGATAAAAATCATATTAATATGGTTGATGAAGAAAGTAAGAATGAATTAGAAATTGGTAGAAAATATAAAAAAGAAGTTAATGAGGCCTTTAGAAACTACTTGATGGATAAATTTTAGATATCATGAAAAATCATGATATCTTTTTTTTGACATATAATACAACGGTGATGTTATGAAAAGAATTTTTCTTATAATGATTGCTTTTGGTGTATGTTTCTTTGAGATTCCTGTAGATGCTTATGAAAAATCTTTAAAAAATGTAAAAGTGGTGATTGATGCAGGACATGGAGGTTGTAGATAACGCAAGTGATGAAAACAACGAAAATACAAGGAGAAAGGCAACTGTTGTACCTATTAAAATAGAACATGTGTGAGAGGACAAGCCTTTCAATAATGTAGACGTTCAGAAATGAGCGTCTATTTTTATACCCAAAATGAAAGGAGCATTAGATTTATGAAAAAGACATGGAAACGATTGTGTACGGGCTTCTTAGCTCTTGCAACTGTCGTTACTGCTTTACCGACTACACCCGTCCATGCAGAAAGTAAGCAATACTGGACGGAAAGTGCAGAGCGTGTCGGTATCATTGAAAAAGTAATGAATGACGGTTCTATCGGTTCGACATTCAATGAGGGCTATATGAAAGTCGAGGGCGAAACTGCCTATTGTATCGACATCAATACAGATTTTAAGAATGGCTACAAGACCAGAGCTGACGCAAGCTCACGCATGAGTGCCGACCAGATTTCAGATGTGGCGTTATCCTTAGAGTATGTCAAACAGTATGGCGAAGCTCACAAGGAATTTAACTACAAACAAGTCTATCTGTTGGAACAATGTGTAGTCTGGCAGAGATTGAGCGTACATCTTGGCTGGCAATGTGATAACGTGCGAGCTTCTTATGATGAAATTCCAAAGGCTACGCAGGACGAAGTTTTCTCTGGTGCAAAAGCCTTTGTCAAAGAGAATAAAGGACGCTATGAATGTGGCGGTTATATCTACTCTGGCGAGGGGCAGGAATTGGGACAATTCTGGGCGAAGCTGAATGTCGGAAATGCGAAACTGCAAAAGACTTCCAGTAATGACAGCATTACAGACGGTAACGGAAATTACTCTGTCGCTGGTGCGACATACGGTGTCTTTGCTGATAAGGACTGCACGAAACAGCTTGCCACCCTTACGACTGATGAAAACGGAAATACAGATGTTGTAGAGGTAAAAGCAGGCACAGTCTATATCAAGGAATTATCCGCACCAGCAGGATATAAAGTGGATAAAACTGTATATTCCTTAAAGGTTGAAGCTGGAAAGACAGCGACTTTGAAAGTATCTGATACGCCAAAAGTAACGGACACTTTGATTGAGCTTTTCAAGATTGATATGGAAACACAGAAAGACAATCCGCAAGGGAACGCTTCTTTAGCAGGTGCGGAATTTACATGGAAGTATTATGCAGGCTTCTATAATAAAGACAATCTCCCTGCCGAAGCTACTCGTACATGGGTTACAAAGACAATCGCTGAAACAGACAGCGACGGGACAACTCATTACATCACAAAATTAGGGGACGCATACAAGGTGTCTGGCGATAACTTCTATATGCAGAACGGTAAAGCAGTTCTTCCACTTGGAACACTAACTGTTGAGGAAACAAAAGCTCCAAGCGGTTACTTGTTAGACGGTGCATATATGCAGGCTGGCGATAAGTCCGAACAGATAAAAGGCTTATACCTTACACAGATTACCGAGGACGGCGACCTTGCCGTATTATCTGGGAGTAATCAGTTTTCCGTATCAGACAAGGTTATCCGTGGCGGTGTTAAAATTCAGAAACGAGATTTAGAAACGGGCGATACCAAACCACAAGGAAGTGCCACTTTGAAAGATACTGCTTTTGACGTCATTTCCTTAAATGACAATTCTGTTTTGGTTGAGGGCAAGCTATATAAGAAAAATGAAGTGGTAAAGACAATTCGTACAGATATTGAGGGTGTGGCTTCTACTTCTGCTGACCTCTTACCTTATGGGAAATTCCGTATCGTTGAGAGTGAAGCTCCCGACGGTTACTTGACAGACGGTGCGAAGCCGATTGACTTTGCAATCACAGAGAATGGAAAAATCGTGGACTTAACCGACGAAGCCCACTCTATCTACAATCAGATTAAGCGTGGGGATATTGAGGGCGTAAAAATCGGTGCAGGTACACACAAGCGTCTTGCTGATGTTCCTTTTAGGATCACAAGCAAGACAACGGGCGAAAATC
>ENA-ORRR01000219-ORRR01000219.1-human-gut-metagenome-genome-assembly--contig:-NODE-219-length-60473-cov-3.25054_pt1 | contig 60473 bp, 55 predicted proteins | sample MGYA00242182_ERZ509148 | MGnify/ENA primary metagenome ERZ509148 (study PRJEB26280, sample SAMEA2338674) | human gut metagenome | biome: human gut; feature: human-associated habitat; material: faeces... | reverse complement strand
GGTATTCGGCATCGGCGGCGTCGGCGGCTATACGGTAGAGGCGCTCGCACGCAGCGGCGTCGGCACGCTCGACCTCATCGATGACGACAAGGTATGTCTGACGAACATCAATCGTCAGATCATCGCAACGCGCAAGACCGTCGGTCAGTACAAGGTGGACGTAGCTGAGGAGCGCGTGCACGACATCAATCCGGACGCAGTCGTGCATACCTATAAAATGTTTTATACCCCCGAAACGGCGTCGCAGTTCGATTTTACGCAGTATGATTACGTTGTCGACGCGATCGACACCGTGACCGGCAAGATTGAGCTGGTCGAGCAGGCAAACAGGGCCGGCACGCCCATCATCAGCTGCATGGGCGCCGGCAACAAGCTGAACGCTGCGGCGTTCGAGGTGAGCGACATCTACAAGACCTCGTTCTGTCCGCTCGCGCGTGTTATGCGCTACGAGCTGCGCCGCCGCGGCATCCGGAAGCTCAAGGTGGTCTATTCGCGCGAGCAGGCGATGACGCCGATCGACGATATGGCGACCAGCTGTCGCCAGAACTGCATCTGTCCGCCGGGTACGGCGCGCAAGTGCACCCAGAGACGTCAGGTTCCGGGCAGCACGGCCTTTGTGCCTGCCGCAGCGGGACTGATCGCTGCCGGCGAGGTCGTCAAGGATCTCACGGGCGTGAGAAACGATTGATACAGGACGGCCGGCGCTATTCAGCCGACCGTTTTTTTGCAGTTGACTCTATAACGGTTATAGAGCTTATAATGGGATACGGAGGAGGTACAGCCGTCCCGAATGATCAGACAAAACCAGCTCAGACGAACGGAGTTTACCCTGTGAAACGTGATTTCACCACATCTGCTCGCATGGTCTGGAAACCGCAGGATTTTCGCGCGAGATCACGCTGGTCGACCAGGGTTTCACTGACGATCTTTCACAGCACGTCACCGAGGTCAGCATTCCTGTGCGAGGCATAAAATGACTGGAAAGCCGCCCTCGGATATGCTATACTGTTCTCTGTATAGAAAAACAGGAGAGCGTATTCTCCTGCAAAGGGCGGTAAAAAGAATGCAGTTTTTCAAAAAAATACGAATCGGTCAGCGTGCAGTCAAAACTGCGCTTTCGGTCGGGATCGCGCTTGCGGTTGCGCAGATTTTAGGTTCCAGTCTGCCGATTTTTGCGGCGATCGGTGCGATTTCGGTTATGAGCCGCACATGGAGCGACTCGCTGAAGGAAAGTCTGACGCAGGTTGCCGGTACCTTTCTCGGCTACCTGATCGCATGCGCTTTTGTACTCTGGCTGCCGTGGCGGCCGCAGTTCTTTCTGTGGATGGCAGTCGGCACGCTCTGCGTCATCACACTCTGTATCGCGCTGCGGCTGAATTTTGCCATTCCGCTCGCGAGCATTGTGTTCGCGGATGTCTGTCTGTACACGGGCGGAGACGCCGTGGTCTACGGCTTTCATCGATTCACAGATACGATGGTCGGTCTTGCGGTTGCGCTCGTGGTCAACATTGTGATCCGGCCGTATAACAATCGGCAGAAAATTCTGAATATGATGCACGAGCTGCAAAAGCAGTTTCTCCCGCTTCTGGAGGCGCGTGTGATCGCGCACCGCTACCCGGATCTTGCGCCGCTGCGCAACAAAATGGCGAAGCTGGACGATGAACTGCGTATTTTTGAAAAACAGCCGGTCGCGCTTTTTCGCCATACCGTGCGTGTTTCTGCGCGGCGGCAGGAAGCTGCTTATCTGCGCGGCTGTCAGCAGCTGCTCGATAAAATGGGCGGCGAGCTCGCGGCGCTGTGCAACATGGATTCCAGTCCGGTTCCGGACGATAAAATGCTTGCACGCCTGAAGAAGCACGGTATCGCCGTGCCCGAAGGCCTCGAAAAGTATGGATATTGCAGCGAAGTCGACACAGCGGTCATGAATTTCCATGTCGGCAATCTGCTGGATGCCTATGATTACCTGAGTATACTGCATCATGGATAAGGAAAATCAGGGTTCGCGCAGATGCCGAGCGTGGCTTTTGGACAAATAAAAAACAGCAGCAAAAAGCGGCGCTGCCTCCGAGAAGTGTTCCCGGAAGCAGCGCCTGTTTGCATTTTCTGGAGCCTTAGCCCTTGGCTGCGAGGCTCTGCTCGTAAGACTCAATCATCTTCTTGAACGTGTGTCCCGAACGACGTTCGAGTTTTTCGAGATACCGCATGGTGCTTTCACTGGTGAAAAGTTTGATTTGCAGCTGAATTTTATCATTATCGACCGTTACAAAGATACGGTCGATATATTTTTGCACAAAGTCGCGATTGATGAGCCCGTTCACCGCATCGTCGCGGGCGGTCTGTAAAACACGGCGGATTTCCGCGATGTGTGCGTTGAGGTCGGCACGGGAGGTCCGGGCGGCTTCCAATTCTTCGAGACAGAGATTGCAGTCGTCGATCTCATTGTCGCACTGGCGATTCATCTTGAGAAAATCCGCATCCGTGATCTGACCGGTGACGTTGTACTCGAGCAGCTTGCTCTTTTTCTTTTCAGCGAGCTCGCGTCTGGTACGCTGCGTGTCGATCTCCTGCGCAAGGCCGGTATCGTCCTGACTGATCGCGCGGTACATTTCAATATAGCGCTCGATCAGTTCATCGGCATTGACGTCCGCTTCCTTGAATACGTCCATCAGAACCGGCCTCAGCTCCTGCTCGTACAGAGGCAGGGAAGGGCAGGAGTCCTTTCCGTTCTTGATCTTGCCCGAGCAGACCCATTTGCTGTTGACGCTGCCTTTCCGATCTTTGGCATCGCGTCGGTAGTAGGCCGCGCCGCAGTGCGTGCAGTACAGCTTGCCTGTCAGCAGATTGTCGTGATTGCAAAGGTTCTGCCGCCGCTTGACATCCCTGCTGCGGCGGGTGAGGACAGCATTTGCTGCGTCCCACAGCTCCTCAGATACGATGGCAGGTACGATTTCCCCGCTCTCATCCTTGAACATCACCCACTCCTCAGGCGGGAGAAACTTCTGCTTTTTTGTGAACATATCCACGATGCGGACCTTGTTGCCGACATAATAGCCCTTGTACTTCGGGTTGGAAATCATGCCGGACATGGTCGTGTGGGCGATTTTTCTGCCGTTATGGTTGCGGTAGCCTTTTTCCCAGAACAGGTTTTCGATCTGCTTCATGCTGTAATGGTCAGTAGCGTACAGCTCGAACAGCTCGCGCACCATGGGAGCCTCGTTTTCGTCAATGACAAGGCGCCTGCTGTCCTTTCGATAGCCGAAAATGCGGCTGTTGCCGAGAACAACATTGTTTTTTATCGCCTGCTGGTGGCCGAACCTGACGCGGCTCGACAGCTTGCGCAGCTCGTCCTGCGCGATGCCGGACATGATGGTGAGGCGAAGCTCGGAGTCCTCGTCGAACGTGTTGATGTTGTCGTTCTGGAAGAAAACGCCGGCGCCTGCGGAAAGCAGCTCGCGCGTGTAGCGGATGCTGTCGAGTGTATTGCGGGCGAAACGGGTGATCTCCTTGGTGAGGATGAGGTCAAATTTGTCGTCCTTCGCGTCCTGCACCATGCGTTGAAAGTTGTCGCGCTTGCGCGTGGTCATGCCGGAAAGACCCTCGTCAATGTAGCCGTCGATGAACGTCCATGCCGGGTTGCGGGTGATATAGTCGCGATAGTAGCCAATCTGGTTGTCGAGCGAGTTGAGCTGCTCGTCGCTGTCGGTCGAAACGCGCGCGTAAAACGTTACGCGCAAGGGAATATCGCTGAGCCGCGTTGTGCGCAGCTTTTGCCGTATCGTAAAGATGTCCATAAGCTACACCTCAAAAGTTCATTGTATCATGATCAGTATATCATGACAAATACGCAAATACAAGAGAAATGGATCGAGAAAGCACAGATCTTCATATCACCCAAAGAGCTTGACGATGAACTGCTCCGGGAATACAATGAAATTGAGACTGTCGGGAAACTTCGTTTTTCCGACAATCTGTGTTCTGCGCGGCAGCGTCGTGAAAATGGACTTTCTCGACAGGCTGGAAATTATATTATCAGGACTGGGTTTATGAAATAACGATGAAATGGGGCAGTGCTATGGAATATTATGCGAAATCCCCCAATGCGCAGGGAAATCAGCCAACGGTCAAAGAGCATTTGCAGAGAGTTGCAGAATTTGCCCAAATGTATGGAGAGCCGCTGAAATTAGGCGAGGTTACAAAAATGATAGGGCAGCTGCATGATTTCGGAAAATACACGCAGGTATTTCAGGATGTGCTGAAAGGAATCCGAACGGGCGTTGACCATGCTATGGGAGGTGCGTGTTTCGCAGAAGCCTGCTACAAAGGAAGACCCAGCAGCCATCCGATAGCGGAGGCAATCAATGGCCATCACGGTGGCCTGGTCGCGTATGATGAAATAAAGGGAGAACTTTATGCTGTTGCAGATCCGAAGAAGACAGTCCACGGAAATGCGGGGAAAGCCCCGGCGATTGCTGCTAAGGAGCAACTGCTGACAGCGAATACAGCTTTCAGGAAAGACTTCCCTGATTTCAAGCCGCCAAAGCTGCCGAAACCGCCTGAAGGCGAACTGGAGTCTATGCTGTATACCCGCATGCTTTTCTCCTGCCTGGTGGATGCGGATTATACGGCGTCAGCATTGGACAATGACAGCGCATATCTTTCGCATGCGGAGAATAACTGTTTTGACCCGCGGACTTTACTGAAAAGGCTGAATGACTATCGTGATGGTATTAAGCGGTATTCTAATGCCGATAAGACGTTAAACATATATCGAGACCGGGTTTTCGAGAAATGCGGGGAAATGGGCGACGGGCCGGAAGGACTCTATACTTTGACAGCGCCCACAGGTACGGGAAAAACGCTGGCATTGCTGCATTTTGCGCTCCGTCATTGTTTGAGGAATGGGAAACAGCGCATCATCATTGTACTGCCGTTTTTAACGCTGGCCGAGCAGAATGCTGAAATCTATGAAAACATTGTATCTGACGTTTTGATTGATCACAGCCAGAGCGATTTGCCGGATGAGGCTCGCGAACTGGCCGCCAGATGGAGTGCGCCGGTTATCATTACCACATCGGTTCGATTTTTCGAAGCGCTGTTTTCTGATCGTCCTGCTGACTGCCGTAAACTTCATCATATCGCAGACAGCGTCGTTGTATTCGATGAAGCGCAGAGCCTTCCGGTTAATCTGACTACATCCACGCTCCGCGCGGTAAACGAGCTGTGCAGTCGGTATCATACGACAATGGTGTTTTCTACAGCAACACAGCCGGATTTTGCTGCACGAAAAGATTTGGACTGGACACCGCGTGAGATTATACCGGAGAACAAGAAAATGTTCGCTGCACTGCGGCGGACGGAGATCGAATGGAGGCTTGACAGAAAAACACCGCTGGAGACAGTCGCAGAGGAAATGTCTCCGCTGGACAGCGTATGTACTATTGTCAACCTGCGTCGTCATGCGAGACAGATTGCAGATGCATTATATCAATCCTGCCCGAAGAATACAGTGTTCTTTCTGACTACGGATTTATGTCCGGCGCATCGAAGCAGACAGATTGAAATCATACGTCAACGGCTGCATGAAGGCAAACCCTGTCGTGTGGTGGCGACGCAGTGCATTGAAGCGGGAGTGAATCTGGACTTCAAAACGGTATATCGCGCTCTGGCGCCTTTGGATGCCATCATTCAGGCGGCCGGACGGTGCAACCGCAACGGACGTGACCAGATGGGGCGAGTAATCGTATTTTGTCCTGAGGATAGCCGCAGGCTATACCCGGATGACTGGTATAACAATGCTGCCGTTACCGTGCAGGAAATGTCGCCGCCTTTTTCTATTCATGATCCGGATAATATTCGGGAGTATTATCAGCGGCTGTTCGATGGGAGTACAGACAAGAAAACATTGACAGAGGCGATTGATGCCCGGTCTTTTGCGCAAACAGCGGCACAGTATAAGCTGATTGACAATGCCGGTGTGCAGATTATTGTCCCCTATGCGGAGAAACGCGAATTGTATAAGAGTATATCGAAGCAGCTGCGCGAACAGGGAGCAGATGCCCGAATTCTGAAGGAAGCAGCATCTATTACTTTGACCTGCTTTGACAAAAATCTGGATATCTATGCGGAAGAAATTTCGGTTGCCCGTAGAAACAGAGCTCGGTTCGATGGGCAGACGGCGGGCAGCCGCGTGTACCTGCTTCGTCCGCAATATGAAGAATACTATTCTGCGGAGATGGGACTTCATTTGCCGCAGGGAGAAGAATTTGACGGTATATGGTAAGGATAGCACGTTGAGTGTACGTTTTATTGGACACTCAACGTGCTATTATTTTTACAGATAGAATAGATGGGAGAGCCTGAAAACTATAGATGACATAATTTGACTACTCTGCTCGTCATACGATGTGGAGCACGCAAATCATGGAGGTGAATTGTGCTTGAAAGAAATTGTTATCGAGGTGTGGGGAGACTTTGCATGTTTTACCATGCCATATGCAAAAGTTGAAAGATTAACCTATCCATTTCCGACTCCGTCTGCCGCAAGAGGAATTCTTTCAGCGATTTATTCAAAGCCGAAAGAGTTTCGCTGGCAGATCAATCGTATTGAAGTGCTGAACCCCATCCGTTATATCAGTTTTAAGCGTAATGAAGTGAAATGTACCGTCAGCACAAAGCCGATTTTCACCGAGAAGGAGCGGACGCAGCGGCAAACTACTGCGCTGCAGGATGTGCGCTATCGAATTGCGGCATCTATCATTCCTCGGCCGGCCTTTGCAGGGTGTGAAAAACAACTGTATGCGCAGGCTCTGCGCCGTATTCGCGGCGGAAAATGCTTTTTTCAGCCCTCGCTGGGACTGAGAGAGTTTACCTGCTATTTCGAGGAGAGTGATGGAATCCGGCCTCCCGTCCAGCAGTCTATCGATGTGGGCTTGATGGTTTACGATCTTTTCACACCGGAAGACATAGAAGTCACAAAAAAGACTAAAATCCAAATGTCGTTGTTTCATGCAGTTATGGAGAACGGCGTTATTTCCGTTCCGCCGTATGACAGTCCGGCGGTTTTGAAGGGGGATGCAGCCCATGCTGAAAGCACTGTATGACTATGGTGTGCGTCAAAATCTGACGCAGCCGCCAGGCTTTTCGGGCAAGACGGTTAAGGCTTATATTTCACTTTCTGAAGACGATGATCATGTCAGCATCTATCTGGGAGATAAGGAATCGGTACTGTGTCCGGATATTGGAAGCCTTGCGCAGGGCAGAGATAAATGTAATATTCTTGTTGAGAAACGTTCGATTGTTGTGCCTGATGCAGAAACAGAGGATGGCAAACTGCCAGCCAAGAGCCGGTTTTTTCTGGAAACACTCCGCAGTGCATCGGAGGCAGAGCCGCGGCTGAAGGCCTGTGTACGTGCACTGGAAACGCCTGAAACGATAGAAAAAATCCGCGAAGAACTCGACAGAATGAAAATCAAGCCGGGAGATACGGTATCCTTTCGGGTCAACGGTCAGTCGGTATTGCAGTCCGAAAAGGTTCGAGATTGGTGGAAATCCTTTCGAAAACAGTTTTCTAAGGAATGTGAAAAACCTTCTGCACTGTGCCTGATTACCGGTGAGCCGACACAGGCAATGACTACGACGACACCGGTTCAAGGACTTTTCGTCGTTGGCGGACATCCAAGGGGAGATTCGCTGATCTGCTTCGATAAGCCGGCGTTCTGCTCGTATAATCAGAAACAGGCGGCCAACGCTCCTGTCTCTGAGGAGGCTTTCAGCGTAGTGAAAGCTGCGCTGGATGAACTGTTGAAAGATGCTCCTGTTCTTGCGGGTATGAAATTCGTTCACTGGTTTGACCGTGAAATCCCAAAGGATAAGGATTTATTCAACCTCCTCGACGATTTAGGGGACGATACAGCAGAAGCCGATCCCGAAGATGTGCCGGAAGAAGAGACGAAAGTCAACGAGCGGGCAGAACGCAAAAGGGCTGATCAGGCTCCTGAAAGTGTTAGATCCGGCGATGCTGTTCCTGATCTGGATGATGTATCGTACCATATTCTCATGCTGTCGGGCGTCAATAGTCGTATTATGATCCGCAGATATGACCGGGGCAATTACGCCGATCTTCGCCGAAACATCAATCAGTGGTATACGGATCTGGCGTTGACCAATTACAGCGGCACTGGGAATATCAAGCAGGTAAAGCTGGCAGCCCGGCTGATTCATCTGTTGAAGTTCCTAAAGTCTGACAGCCGACCCTTAGAGCGAATGCCGAAGGAACTGTCAGGAATTACACCAACGATTATTCAAGCCATTCTAACGGGTGGTGTTCTTCCGGATGCCGTTGCGTCGAAAGCACTGACCTACATTCGGTCAAAGCTGCTGGCAGGTAATGATGAGAGCGCGCAGACAACCCGCAATATACAAAGTACCATGCCTGACAGCCTTGCCTGTCAATGGCTGAAGGTCTGGCTGCTTCGAAAAAATCGAATGAATCATCAGGAGGTATCAATCGTGGAAGAATACAATCTGAATCTTTCCAACCCGGCTTATCACTGCGGCGGATTGATGGCTGTTTATGCGGCAATACAGAGAACAGCGATGCCTGACGTCAATACTGGTATTGTGGAGCGTTACTATGCTTCGGCAATCCAGATGCCGGCACTGGCCATCGGTCAGCTCAGCAGGCATTCCAATTACCATCTGGAGAAAATGGAGAATAAGTGGCTGGCTGACAGGTACAGGGAGAATCTGCAGGAAGTATCTGTCGCGCTGGGCAGGCATATACCTGCAACGCTGAATCTGGAACAGCAGTCTTATTTTGCGCTGGGTTATTACCAGATGGGAGCAAAGCTCAATAAAGAGAGAAAGGAAGCAGTTGCCGCATCGAAGGAAAGAACAGCAGTGGCGGAACAGTAAAAGGAGGATGTATCATGGCAATTCAGAACAGATATGAGTTTATGTACTATGTAGCGTGCACAAATTCCAACCCGAACGGTGATCCGGACATGGGCAATATGCCTCGCATCGATCCGCAGACTATGCAGGGCTTTATCACAGACGGCGCGACCAAGCGTCGTATTCGCAATTACGTTGAACTGGCGCACAAAGACGAGCCGGGGATGAATATCATCATTCAGCAGGCAACCAACATTAACCGCCATATTGCAGAGGCAAAACGAGCTGCCGGCGTAGATGACTGCGCAAAGGCAAAAGACGCGGTTTATGCCGGGCGGAAAAAAGCATGCGAACTTTTCTATGATGTCCGCACGTTCGGTGCAGTAATGTCCACAGGCCCTAATGCAGGGCAGGTCCGCGGTCCTGTACAGATTACCTATGGAAAAAGCCTGGATGCTGTGCTGCCGCTGGATATTTCGATTACTCGTATGGCAGTTGCGGACAAGGTGAAAGATGGGGCGACCGTAGAGGAATATATTGCGTGGGAAGAGGCACAGCCTGAGGATAAGCTTCGCACCATGGGACGCAGACAGATGATTCCCTTTGGCCTGTATGAAGTTCGCGGATTTATCAGCGCCAACCTTGCTGAAGAAACTGGATTTGACGAGGAGGACTTGAACGTCCTTTTTGAGGCGATCATGAATATGTATGAGCACGACCGTTCCGCCAGCAAGGGCGAAATGGAAGTTGTCTCTCCGCTGATTATTTTCAAGCACGTCGGTACGGATTCTGACCCGGTTCAGAGAGTTCGTCAGGCTAAGCTGGGCTGCGCACCTGCACACAGGCTGTTTGATCTGGTCAAGGTTTCGAAAAAGGATACCGTTGCTTATCCGCGCAGCTATCGGGATTATGATGCTGCAGTCCGACTGGACAAAGTGCCGCAGGGGGTACAGATCGGATTCAAGTCGGATGCTTTTTCTCCTGTAATCTGGGATGAGCTGCCTGAAGATGAGGACTGGTTCTGCCATGGATGATGACTGGGGGCCGATTCCTCTTTCACGGCTTTCACATGCCGGATTTTGCCTGAGGCGAGCGGCGCTGCTGACCCATGAGCAGATCTGGGAAGAAAGTGCAGATACGGCAAAAGGGCGTGCTGGTCGTGACCTGCGATGTAGATACAGCGAATGCTTCCGGACAAAAACGACTGAGAAAGGTTGCTAAAATCTGTGAACGCTATGGAATGCGAGTTCAAAATTCTGTATTTGAAGTGCTTCTCGACGCAGCTCAACTGGTAGTTTTGAAGCATGAGCTGGAAAAAATTATAGATACAGAACAGGATTCGGTTAGATTTTACCGACTGGGTAACTCCTACGAACGAAGGATTGAGACAATGGGGAAAAGGCCGCGTGTAGAGGCAGGAGGAGCACTTATTTTCTAACGCCAACCCTTCCCGTACACATTTTTCCGGGAGGTTCGTGCAGCCCCAACAAAGTAATCGTTAAAGTTTTCAAATGAATGCTGGAGTATACAGAAAGTGTTAATTTGAAAATGTGAATTTTCAGCAATTTATCATATAAATCAACTTGTGGTTTTGTGAAAAATTGCTGTCGCCCCTCGCGTAGGGGCGCGAGTAGAAATGAGCCAATCAGTACGCGGATCGTGCCGGATTTCATGTCGCCCCTCGCGTAGGGGCGCGAGTAGAAATTTGGGACGGCAGCCGTCGATGCGCTTCGCCGCCAGGTCGCCCCTCACGTAGGGGCGCGAGTAGAAATATCATCGGACACACGCAGTTTGAGAAGATACCGGTCGTCCCTCGCGTAGGGGCGTGAGTAGAAATTGCTCCATCGTCCAGTGTTCGCTGGTCGAGCCGGTCGCCCCTCGCGTAGGGGCGGGAGTAGAAATACATAAAGGGCGGCCTTGGCGGCCGCCTTTGTTGCGCCCTTCTCACACAGAGAATGCGGCTGATATAATCGCAGTATAATGGGCGTAAAGACTTGAGAAAGATCAAATCCATACAAAACAGCGACTTCAAGCATCAAAAAATGGAAGACCGGGCGGCGTGAACATATTTTCTACAATCTCGGCAGCCTGCTCATGGAGTTTGAGGCGGGCGAGTCCATCATTGCCCCGGAAATGTACGAGGCGTATGGCTATGATGCGGACAGCCGTCCATCCGATCTGCATTCCGATCGTGCTAAGGACAAAAACGGCAACTTCATCGGTTTTAACGCAGAGCGCCGCTTTTCGGAGAACTGCCTGCTCCAGATCGATAGAAATGAGGATGGCAGCGTAGCGTATGGTCTTATTCCGATCGATTTGACCATGGAGAACGAGCATGTGCTGGAGCGCGGCCTGCCGAAAATCGCATCCACCGAAGTGGCTGAGCAGATTGCAGAGCATATGACGGCATACAGCGCGCCGTATGGCACGAAGCTGACTTACGATATGGAAAGCGGTCTCATCCGCATCGCTTAACCTGCGGACAGCACGATGCTGTATAAGAGCGAAAATGCTGAACAGGTAAAGCAAAAGAGGGTATCCAAACGGATACCCTCTGATTTTTGTGTAAATTCGAAATGTGGGCTTGTCTGCTGCGCGCATTGCAACACTGTTCTCATGCCTTTAGGCTGGAAATCACACGCAATACACAAGATAAAGAAAATAGATGATCAATGCAAGTCCGCCGCCGATCACGAACACCCCGCCGATAATAGTGAACAGCGTATCCCAGGAGTCTCCTGACGTATATGAATGCCGAGGGTTTATTCTGTGGGACGAATGGCTGGCAGGGGATTTGTGCATTTCATCAAAGGCCTGCTTGTAGTGCACATATCCGTCGATGCCTTTACCGTAAAATCCGTAATCATCCTTTTTCATTGCCGTCGCCTTCCGCGTAAAATATGTCGTTCGGGAATTTGCTCTGTCATTATTCTATCAGATTTTGACTGACGATACAATGCCGATTTGGTGGAAAAAATGAATTTCACCCGTGGAGATACAGCTTTTTAGAACGCAAAGGGAGGGTTGCCGGAAAAATCAGAAATCGCGCCGTGCGCATCCTCCAGATAGAACACCTCCAAGATCGGGTTGGAGGCCTCGCCGTACTGACCCTTGACGATGGGGTTCTGAATGCACATTTCCTTGGCAGCCATGTTGTTCTCGAACACTGCCTTGCCGTGCAGACGGATCCATGCGTACTCCGGGCTGGAAACTGAAATTTCGATCTCCGGATTTTCCTGCATATCCTTGTAAACGTCCTTCTGGTTATTGGTGCAGAACCACAGCCTGCCGTCCAGCTCGCCAGCGAACATAAACGGACGGCACTTTGCCTTGCCGTCACGGCCGACGGTTGCCAGATACTGTACCGGGTTTGCATTCAGAAATTCTACGACTTTGTTCATGATAAGTTCCTCCTTGATAATCTGACTTGCGTTTGCTTGTCTTTGGCATTATAATAGCGCTGTAGAGAGAATTTGTAAAGTAAGCACAATAATGTACGGTAGTTACCAAAAAGAAACTAATAGGAGACTGTCATGGAAGATAGAGAAATCAAAATGCTGCCGGCCTGCCCGGTGGAGACTACGCTGACGCTCATCAGCGATAAGTGGAAGGTACTCATTCTGCGAGACCTGATGACGGGAACGAAGCGGTTCGGAGAACTGAAAAAGTCGATTGGCTACGTTTCACAGAAGGTACTGACAACGCAGCTCCGTCAGATGGAGGCGAGCGGATTGCTCAGTCGAAAGGTCTACGCAGAGGTTCCACCGCGCGTGGAATATACGCTGACAGAACTGGGATACAGTCTGAAGCCTGTCATGGATGCCATGTGGGAGTGGGGAGCAGGGTATCAGAAACGACAGAAGGCGGAAGGTCTGGTGCTGACAGACTACTGAACATCGCATCGCTAAATAAGAACATCACATCAGAGGCAGTATCGGGATAGCTGAGGAGACTTCTGCCGCGTGAGAAGAGTCGGTTACCATGGATATAAGACCCGCTCGTTTCGGATTGAGACGAGCGGGTCTTGTGCATAAAAATTCACCTGCGTGGAAAACTGAAATGAAAGCACCTGGGAATATATATTTCAGAAAGGCCAGAAAGGAGAGTTTTCATGCAGGGTACAGAGCGAACGAAAAAACGGACGGCAGAAATGATCTGGCTTCAGTACTTCAACGAGAAGCTGTTTGAGCAGAAGAAGATCGATGAGACTGCCAGAAACAAACTCCGGCTGGCGATCATGGCCGACGGACGAAAGACATAGCAGAGTGCTTCGGCACTCTGTTTTTTTGTGCGCTGACAGGGGTCTTGCAAATAAAGCAAGCATGTCGAGAAGCTGCGGAAAACGGTATCTTCCGGCATTCCGGCCACCCGAGCTACCCGTGCTGTGATGGTGGACTCGTTATTTACGCTGCCTTTACCTGCAATCACCCTTTGTTCGATGGGTATATATTATTCGACGCTCTTTATCTTTCGCCCCCTCTGGATGTGTTCGTCAAAATCCACAAATATTCGTTCCGCTTCTATTGTTTTCTACAAAGTTAATCCTCCAGGGCAGATTTCTCTTGTCTTTCGTTAAGTTAGGATATATTATCGGAATATAGTAATATTTCTATTCGTTTCCTGCACAAATGGTTCTAAAATCATAAATATAAGAAAGAGGAGGCCTTCCTTATGAGAAAACTCCGGCATTTTATTGCACTCGTCTTGACCGCGTCTTTACTATGTCCTGTTCTCATTCCGATAAAGGTCTCCGCTTATCATGATACACAGGGGCACTGGGCCTCGAACGCGATTGAACGCTGGACGAAATACGGCGTTGTACAGGGCGATGGAACCTCTTTTCGTCCGGATGCATGGATTTCCAGTGGAGAAATTGCAGCCATTCTTTCCAGAGCCCTGGATTTTAATACATTCAGCACAGAAAACGATGCATTCTGGTACGATCCGTACATCAGGAAATGTCTATCCGAGCGCATTTCAATTCCTCAAGATCGAACTTGTATTTCACGGCAGGATGCAATGATTGCGCTGTCGCAGGCTCTGAGTGTTACTGAATCCGATCGGTCGGCGCTTTCTTTATATTCAGATGCCGATCGAGTAAGCGATGACGCTGTTGCATATGTTGCCGGACTGATCTCCGCTGGTATCGTGAACGGAATTACCCCCACTCTTATTGCGCCGGAGAAATCCGTCACCCGTGCCGAACTGCTTACGATGCTCGACCGGGCCATTATCCAGGTCATCTCATCACCCGGAACTTATGAGCTTGCCGATCAAGACGGGATCATACTGATTTCGTCCGAAGATGTGATCGTATCAGGCAAAACGCAGGCAGCGATCCTCGTTACAAGCGGCGCAGACGGCGGAGTGATTACTTTTCAAGATGCGTCCGTCACCGGACGCTTTACCGTGCGTGCTAATAACGCCCTGATTGTTAACGATAATTCCGAGCTTCCAGAGATTGGATTTTTCGGATGGGGCAGCCAGTTGGAAGTGCTGCCGGTTGAAATCCCGCCCGTCCTGCCTGCTGTTTCCGGGAAATCAAAATACGAACCCGTATATAAGGCATTGAATGTCTCAGAGACGCGAGACATAGACGGCGGTGTTTACAGCTATGTTACGATCGAAAGCGGCCTCGGCGACGGAGAGGTCACGCTCAGAAATATTACCATCAATGATGATCTTCTTATTCAGGGAGGCGGATCAAATTCGATCCATCTCGTAAACTGTACAGTGAAGGGCAAGGTGCGGATGGAAAAAAGCGGCGGCGAGCCGCCCCGCCTCTGCTTATCCAACACGCCGATTTCCATGATTACAACCGCAAATCCTGCTATTATCGAAGCCGCAGATGCTGATTCCGTAATACAGAAGGTACAATCGCGCAGCGATCTCACGATACAGGGGGCAGCAACCGTGATCGGAAGTCTGACGATTGTCGACACAGATCAGGAAGCCTCCCTTCATCTCAGCGCCGGCCATGTCAAGCAGCTGCAAACGCATTCGTCAGTGCAGATCATCAACGAAAATACGGTAATAGACAGCCTTTATGCCGGCGGCAGATTGACGCTCGAAAAGGGTGATTTCCCGAGCGTCTGTGTACCCGCAGGGACTCAGGCAGAGGTGATTCTGGACGAAGGCCGGATCGGTCGTATTGAAATAAACGGAAATGCGAAGCTGCACGGAGAGTATGACACAGTTACTGCACGCGGCAGCCTTTATTTGCAGGAGGGGAGCGTCAAGAAGCTCTATACGCCTGCCGGCAGCGGAAATGCTGTCGCAGTAACGGTTGCACCGAATACATGGATCTCCGAAGCAGAAATCAATCGGCTGACTGCATTCGATGTGAGCGGCTCGGTTGCACATGTTTCGGCATATTCTGATGTAACCTTAATGCGTGGCCGACTGCCAAAGGTGGAAATTTTCTCTAAAACATCTGATGATATTCACCTGACGATTGCCGACGATACGGAAATCGAGCAGACAGTTCTCAATACTTCCAATAAAATCATTCTTCATGGGGAGGGGAACACGGTCTTTGTTGCGGCAGATCAGACAGTTCTCCCCCGGATTGAGCAAAAAGACGTTTTGCCCGCAAAGCATATCCATATTTACTCCAATCAAATAACGACACAGCCCGCAACCTGTACGCAGGCCGGTGCGCTGAGCGTAAAGTGCATCCAATGCGGTTACGTTTTATTAAGTGAAATCGCAGCTACGGGCCATCGCTGGGATAACGGCTGTATCATTGATCCCCCAGCAGTCAGGCATGAAGGCGTAAAGCAGTTTACCTGTCTGAACTGCGCGCAGACCCGAACGGAATTGATTCCGGAGCTTTCTCCCGATGCAAGCGAGGAGAAACCCGTTTTTTCGATCAGCAACATTCATTTTTCAAACGAAAACGGCGCTTTGTTTCTCGCCTGGGATGCAGCCTATGGCGGCTCCGGCTCTGCCGGCGCTTATTTCTCCGTGGAGATGAAACAGGAAGACGGAAGCTGGAAAACGATCAACTCCTTGCTGTACTCCCGCAGATGTTCACTTCTCTGGACCAGCGCGGATCGCGCACATTATACCGCTGCTCGAATTAAAATGTACGTTAATCGTCAGCTGATCACCGAAGCAGAACAGGAGATTTCGTTTGATATCAATACAGCTCCGATGAATGATATCGGCGTTTGCTTCAGGCAATATCAAGGTACCGTCCGAGCAACCGTTCGGAATGCGGTGAGCGGACGAACCTGTCGTCTGGATATCATGACCAATCCAATAGAACAGCACACCTTTGTACCCGATGCTGATGGCAACGCCTATGTCGACCTGAACTGCGATCTCGATGCACTCAGGGAGACGCAGTATCAGCTGTTGAGCTTTGTTTCGTCTGCAAGCATGAACAGAGCTGCTCTGACCATTGAGAGAACGGCATGGAGCAACTGTACGGATGCTTTTCCAGAAAATCATGAGTTTTCGTATGCTGTTGGTGAAAACCATATGCTGATACTTCAGACCGATATCGATAATATCGATGAATGTGTTCTGATGCTCAACAGCGCAGAAGCCGCAGACGATCTCAGAATCGAACTGAAAGACGGCTTAGCCTTGACGGAACGGCTGCTCTCTCAGCCAAATGCGTATTACACATCCGCTTCGCTGCTGCGACCAGCAGACGATAAGGAAACTGTTCTCGCGCACAGCAATCAGATTTTGAATGTGTCCAGTTCTTTGCTGCCAGTCGAGATAACAGGTGCGGAACACTTGGAATCCGGAAGGCTGTCTATCCACATCGGCGGTAATCCTGATGCAGAATCCTGTTACTTTTTGCTCACGAATGATCAATATCTGCCTCTCGAGGCCGAACAGGATCAGCTGACGTGCAGGACTGACCTCGACCTTGACGGTCAGAGAATTGAAGTAATCCGTACACAGGTTTTGAAATCTGGTGATATGTTCACGCTCTACTGTTCGGCGCGCGATAATGGATTTAAATTCCCGGAAAAGGAGACAGAACCAGACATCAAGGATCCGGAAAAAGAACCGGGCAAGGATAACCCTCGTCCGACAGATGAAACCGCCGATATTTTCATCGAGCAGATTCAAAGAGGCGGCGAAGTCCGTTTGACCGCTCCGGTTACAATAACAGACAACAGCAATAATATCGAACTCGAAAAGGATGTAACCCTTGATTTGAACGGGCAGACACTCGATTTGTCAGCAATCTCCCTGTGGGTCCCGGCGGGCGTTTCGTTGACGGTAAAGGACAGCGAGGGGAGCGGCGAAATTCAAAGCTCCGTCTCCATTATTTATAATCAAGGCGGCAACATACGCATCGAAGGCGGTGCTCTGTCCATATCTGACAGTGCTAGCGGCAGTTGTGCATTGTACCAGCAAAGCGGAGAGATGACTATAACCGGCGGCACATTTACCGGCACTGCTGAGTCAGCTGCACTTGCCGCAATGGGCGGAACGATCTGTATCGAAGACGGTATATTTGAAGGTCCTGTCGCAATACGCGCTTTTTCAAAGGCAAAGATCACCATGACCGGCGGAGAACTTCGCGGATCGGTTGTTCAGAAAGGATCTTCCGAGATTATCATCGGTGAAAATGTGCGCCAGACTGCATAGCTGCAAAAAAAATACAAGCCACGGGTATTCACCTGTGGCTTGTATTTTTCGCACTGTCATATGCTGACGCCGTTGACAATTTTGAAAGCATGTGCACGATTTCCGGTCAGGCAATCGGTAAGATTATGGCAGCTCATGCGCTGTAATGCCTCGATCGATCGAGCACTGTAGAATGCTGCATGCGGAGTAAGGATTACATTTTCACGACCGATGAGCGCACACTTTTCCCAATCCGGTTTTTCTGCTTCGAGGACATCCAGTCCTGCCGCGCGAATCAGTCCGTTATCTAATGCGCGAACCAGCGCTGCCTTATCGACGCTGCCGCCTCTCGAAACATTGAGAAAAATCGGATGTTTCTCCATAGCTGCAAAGCCTGCGTCATCGAAGAAGTGCCAGTTCTCTGCGGTCAGATTCATGTGATTGCTGATCACATCGGACTCGCGCAGCAGTGTTTTTGCATCTGTGATAATAACGCCGAGTTCTGCGGCCTGCTGCTCGTCAGCATGTGTATCGACCGCAAGCACGCGCATCCCGAATCCCCGCGCTCTCCGGGCAACTGCGCAGCCGATTTTACCGAATCCGAACAATCCAAGCGTACTGCCATTTAACCCCATCGGCTTGGAGGCCATATAATACTTCCAGCAGTGCTCACTGTCAACGGTACGGATGTAGGTTTTAAGCCTGCGGTCCAGCGCAAGCATGAGCGCCATAGTATGGTCGGCGACCTCCTGTGTGCAGTATTCTCCGATTGCGCATACCGGGATGTCGCGTCGGCGGGTCTCCTCCAGATCGACGAAGTTATAGCCGGTTGCGTTAATGGAAATCGCCTTGAGGGCGGGCATGTGATCGAGCGCTGTCTTGTCCAGAGGTATAAATGCAGTGAGCAGGCCATCCGCATCCTGCATTTCACGGTAAAATGCCTCAGGATCGGTATAGGGATGTGTAACAATGGCTGCATCCGGAATAACCTCGCGCAGAAAGGCGTATTCCTTTTCCAGTTCCCGCCCCAATACATCCGGATAATCTGCGATAACGATTTTTATTTTATGCCTCGTCTGCAATCTGATCAAATACCTTGCCGAGAACCGAAAGGGCCGTGTCGATTTCCTCCTTCGAAACAGTCAGCGGCGCAATGAAGCGAACAACGTTTTTGTCGCAGCCACAGGAGAGAAGATACAGGTCATGCTCAAGCGCAAGCGAGACAATTCGTGCAGTTATTTCGCGGTTCGGAGAGCCGTCCGGATAAACCATTTCCATGCCGATCATCAGGCCAAGACCGCGCACATCACCGATCACAGGGTACTTTGCCTGCAGCTTTTTCAGTTCGCCGATGAAATACTCGCCCATGCGGCGGCCATTTTCGATCGCGCCGCCCTCGAGCGCGTCAATCGTAGCAAGCGCAGCGGCACAGGAAACCGGGTTTGCGCCAAACGTGCCGCCGTGCGCGCCGGCAGTCCATTTGTCCATGATCTCCGCCTTTCCGACGACCGCCGACAGCGGCAGACCATTAGCAATGCCCTTGGCGCAGGACATAATATCCGGCTTGACGCCGTGCGTCTGCCATGCGAACATATTGCCGGTACGCCCGAATCCGGTCTGGACCTCGTCAAAAATCAACATGATGCCGTATTTGTCACAGATTTCACGCACGTACTGTACCCATTCGCGCGGCGGTACAACGTAGCCGCCCTCGCCCTGTACCGGCTCCATCAAAATCGCCGCAACCGAATACGGGTCGACCAGGCGCTTGAAAATATCATCAAACTGAGTGAAGTACTGCTTCGGGCATTTGCCGTCTTCCATCTTGTACGGAGTGCCGAACAGCTTGGGGTATTCGGCAAAATAAATGGAGGGGACAAGACCTTCGTAATGCTTGCGGTACGCAGAATTGGAGGCTGTGAGAGAGGTGCACATCATCGTGCGCCCATGGAAGGAACCCTTGAATGCGATGATTGCCGGACGCTCGGTTGCATACTTGGCCAGCTTGACCGCGCCCTCGACGGCTTCTGCACCGGAGTTGGAGAAGTAAACCTTATAGCCGCCGCCCATCAGACCGACAATGCGCTCCGCAAGAGCGGTCTCCTTCTCATAGTGGAACAGATTGTGGCAGCAGTGCACCATCTTATCAAGCTGCTCGTGCGCCGCCTTGACAACAGTCGGATAATTATGGCCGAGGTTGTTTACTGCGATGCCGCTGCCAAAATCCAGAATTTTGCGGCCGTCATCCGTATACAGGTAGCTGCCGGAGGCATGATCGATACCGAACGGCATCTTGTGCAGCGCAAAGGGCGGCATAACAGCAGCAGAACGTTCATATAGATCAGACATGATAATTTCCTCCTCAATCAAAGTAGTAATGTATGGTTTTCACAATAAAATCCGGAAGTTTGCCAAAGGAATACGGCATATAAATACGCTCGGTCCACTTATGGCAGTCCTTGCCCCACACGCCGTAGTTTACAGCAGGAATATTGAGCGCCTTCGCCGTTTCGAGCGGCACCGGGTAGAGCTTTTCGTAGCCTGGGAAGCAGTTCTTCAGCATGGCGACCGAGTCATCATCATCGTCAATCTTCAGATAGCTCGAGTCGGTAAGGCTCGGGAAAAACTGCTGAAGTTTCATAACCTCGCCGCTCTCCGCAGAGAATGCAGATGCGATTTTCTCCAGATCGCTGATTACCCGGGCCTCGTCGGCATTTTCTTTCTTCAGCGTGTTATGCGGGCAGAACGGCGTTGCAAAGAACACAACGACTGTCGGTGTTTTAATTCCGCACAGATCAGAAAGTGCCTGTACGATACGAAGCGAGGTGATGCGCATATCGTCGCCGGCAGAAATGGAAGCATCGGTAACGCTGTCGATATAAGCATCCAGATCACCGTCACAGGTTTCCTTTGCGCGCAGGTACAGTTCACGATAGTCAATGACCTGCGTTTTCTCGATCAGAGAGGAGTAGCGATTGCCGGAGATTTCACAGTAGGTGTGGTAACGTTCATCCGCCGCCTGCATCACGTTGTTCAGTGCGGTACGCGCTGTATCCTTGAGCTGAGCCATAATCTCGGTCAGCTGACGATTGTGAACAAAGTAGTTAAAATAAACAGCAGCTGTGTGCGGCGTCTGTACATTATAGCGCGGCTTGAGATCCTGCATTTTAAGCACGGTAGGCGGCAGAGTATATTCTCCGTTATAGCCGTCGCAGAAATCCGGATTGCGGTCGATGATGCGTGTCAGTTCAGCCGCGGTCAGGTCAGGGGAGAAGCCCTCAAAGCACTGTGCGACATGTGTCTCGCGCCCAATAATGTAAAACATCGGGAGCAGCTTGCCGACTGCGCCGGTATAGACATAACGAGTTGTATCGCCTGCGTACATCGGGCAGATGAAGTCATTATTGATCGCCAGCCTGAATGTCAGATTGTGCTGTTCCTGCAATTTATGCAGCAGGGGAAGTTCCTCGATGATGCCTCGGTGCAGCGTCTCTTCGACCGGATTAAACGACAGCAGCAGATTGCCGTGTAATTTCTCCGCCTGTTCCGCGAGATGCTTCGCCAGCACGAGAAATACAGCATCGCCGCCCTTCATGTCACAGGCACCGCGTCCAAACAGATAATCGCCGCTCTCCAGATCACGCCGCGCATCCTCGGGCAGCTCCGCATCACGAAACACCTCTGCAAGCTTGTCACAATCGAACGCATACGGCTTGTACCTGCCGAAATCATCCACATCCACTGTGTCAATGTGACCGTGCAGCATGATCGTGTCCCGCTCGGTCCCGTCACCGCTCTTGAGCAGCGCCATAACGTTGCGGCGGTGCAGCGGGTCCTCCTTCAAATCCTGTGTGATAACCAGCTCCGGATGTGCCTTGAAATAAGGAATGTCGCGCAGATATGCCTCAATCGCATCTGCAATATCTCGTTCACCGGATGTCGCATTCATGCTGGGAATGGATACCAGCTTTTTGGTCAGCGTTTTGATCTCATCAAACAGATCCATTGATCTCATCATCCTTCCAATGTGTACGGTATACAATGCTGTTTTGAAGAAAGACTTCCCGCGAGGGGAAGCCCTCCTTCAAGCGTGTCATCAGCCTGCATTCTGCTCCGCTGCAATAGAGCTGTATTCATCAATCCACTGATCGATCAGGCCGGCATTCTGGCACTCCTTGATGGTTTCGTTGATGAGCTCAAGGAAGTCCTCGTTGCCCTTCGGGACTGCAATAGCGGTATCCTTGTAGCGAACGTCCTCAGGAAACTCCGCGTCACACAGAACCAGATCTGGATTTGCGATAAGGTACGGCTGTGCAACAGTAGACTCGATAACAACGCCGTCTGCCTTATTGGTGGTCAGCTCGAGAACGGCGAGCGGGATTTTTTCCATCGAAGTTACGCTGACACCCGGCATGGACCCTTGCGCAATCTTTTCCTGCGTAGTGTTCTTCTGTACGGCAATGGTCTTGCCGTTGAAGGAGTCAATGTCCTTATAGCTGTCGGCATCCGCCTTGCGAACCATGATGCGCTGCTCGGCCTTCAGATAAACGTCGGAGAAGTCCATATTCTGCTTGCGTTCCTCAGTGGGGGACATGCCTGCGAGCATAATATCAACCTGATCGGCAGCGACCGCTGCAAGGTTTGCGGTAAAGGTGGTATCCTCGACCTTCTTCTTCACCTCGACACCGAGCTTGTCGCTCAGCTTCTCGATGATCTTGTCGCCGAGCGCCATATCAACGCCGATTACGTCCTGATTTGCGCTCGAAATATCAACGAACTCATACGGCATATAGCCGGAAGCCGTCGCAATTACCATTTCGCCGGACTCCTTGATACGGGTCAGTACCGGGCCCAGATCGGAAGCATCAGCCGATGCAGAGGTTGGCTGCGGAGGTGTCCTTGCTGCCGCAGGCCGTCAGGACAGAGGCCATGCTTGCAGCAGCAAGCAGCAGGGAAAGCGTGCGTTTTACGGTGGTTTTCATATGAGTGTCCTCCTTTTGAATGTGAAACGGCTGAGAGTACGTTTCTATCATTAAATATAATGATAACAAATTGAATTGATTTACCGATCCGCTTTTTTAAAGTGTTTTTCCATTGCATGTACGCCGCGTCCAACGGTAAACGTCATCACAAAGTACAGGAATGCAATTACAATAAGCGGAGTGAATACACGGCCGGTCGAACTGATGGTATTAAAGGTAAACATCAGCTCTGCAACGCCAATGACCATGACCTGAGAGGATGCTTTGATAAGGTTTGCAAATTCGTTGCCGAAGTTCGGGAGAATGTTCTTTACTGCCTGCGGCACAACGATCATCATCATCGAACGAACCGGGCCGAAACCGATCGAGCGCGCGGCCTCCATCTGTCCGGGATCGACCGACTCAATGCCGGAACGGATGATCTCGCAGATATAACCGCCGGAATTAATCGTCAGTGCAATAATGCCGTACATAACACGATTGCCTGCGCTGCCGAGAAAGGCCGGAACCGGAGGCTCAATGCCGATCATCGGCAGGCCGTAATACACGAGCATGATCTGTACCAGAACCGGTGTACCTCGCACGAATTCGATCCATATATTTGCGATCCAGCGAAGCGGTGCGATCCTGCTCATGCGAAGGAAGCACAGGCCGCCGCCAACCAGAATACTCAGCACGCCTGCAATCGCCGAGAGAATCAGCGTATTGCGCAGACCGCCGATAAACAATGCGGAGTATCTCGACAGGAAACCGGTCATATCCGCAAGCCAAGCGTTAAAATCCATATTTATTTCCCCTCCTCACAGCGCCCGCTTTTTTGAGTACCGGACACTGTATACAACAGAAACTGCGAAATTACTTTAATACCTTGCCAAGGAAATTCACCAGGCGCTCGCTCTGCGGATGCTCGAACAGCATTTCCGGCGTTCCGGATTCCTGAATAACACCGTCTGCCATGAATACGACCTTGCTCGCGACCTCGCGTGCAAAGCCCATCTCATGCGTAACGATAATCATCGTCATGCCATCCTTTGCAAGATCCTTCATGACCTCAAGCACCTCGCCGACCATTTCAGGATCGAGCGCCGAAGTCGGCTCGTCGAAAAGAATGACATCCGGCTCCATTGCAAGCGTGCGTGCAATCGCGATGCGCTGCTTCTGACCGCCGGAAAGCTGACTGGGGTAGGCATCGCGTTTATCGGACAGACCCACATGCTTGAGGAGCCTTTCCGCAAGTGCATTCGCCTCAGCGGTCGGCATCTTGCGCAGCTTGCGCGGTCCGAGCGTGATGTTTTCGAGCACGGTCAGATGGGGAAACAGATTGAAATGCTGAAAGACCATTCCGATACGCTGCCGTACCTTATTGATGTCAACCGGACCGCGAGCAATGCTGTGACCTTCAAACTGAATATCGCCGCCCTGGATGGTTTCAAGCTGATTGATGCAGCGCAGGAGCGTGCTCTTGCCCGAGCCGGAAGGCCCGATCAGCACGGTAACCGAACCCTGCTTGATATAAAGATCGATGCCCTTTAAGACCTCAAGCGACTTAAAACGCTTGCGAAGATCAATCACCGCAATCAGCGGATCGATCTCAGCATTAAAAGCCCGTCCGGTCATGCCGTAACTCGATTCTCGCTTATTCGAAGAACGGTTTGCCGTTTTCATGTTTGTCCCTCCTCTGGAATGCCCGGTAAAAAGAAAACGACAAGAACGTTTTCCATCCGGACGTCCTTGTCGTTGTTTGATGGGCTTATTATAGCGCTCACTCCGCCATCTGTCAACAGGGCAAATTCAATTTCGGCTTTATTACCGTTCTGCTCGAAGGATACATGGCATCCTCTTGTGATATGTGAACAAAATCGGCGCGTAACGCTTAAAAAAGCATCGGAGAGGGCGAAAAGATTTCAATAAATGGGGGAAAACATCCTTCAAAAGAAAAGGTTGACAATTCCAGGGCGTACGAGTTACGCTGTATACAGTATACTAATTCTTATGAAAGAGGGAACTCATATGATGTATCGCACGGAGGCGGCAGGCTGTCTTATATCTGCCGAAAACTGCTGATGGAGGCCGCGGTATTAACGCTGCATCAGGTCATACTGATGATGCTCCTGATCGCTGTCGGAATAGCTTGTGCGCGTCTCAAATGGTTTTCAGATGAAGTTGCGCAGGCGCTCAGCAGATTCCTTTTGTGGTTCGTAACACCGGCGCTTCTGATCAACGCATTCAGCCGGGACTATAATGCGGCCGAAGCGCACAATCTTCTGCTGTCCGGTCTGCTCGGCATTGTATTCCATCTGCTGGCAGCAGGTATTGCGAAGCTCGCCATTCGCTGCGGCGACAAGGGGAAATGTGCCGTTGCGCGCATGAGTGCGATGTACTCGAACTGCGGCTTCATGGCGTTTCCGCTCATTTCTGCGGTGCTTGGAGAAATCGGCGTTTTTTACGGCAGTGCATTTGTCGGTATGTTCAATCTATCCCTCTGGACACAGGGGCGTGCTCTTCTGCTTGGTCGAAAGGGAATAACCATGCGGGGCGCACTGTGCAATGCCGGTGTTCTCGGCACGATCGCAGGCTGCGTGCTGTATTTCTGCCGCTTTCCGCTTCCCGGCATTGCAGGCAGTCTGGCGGCTTCTCTGGCGTCGCTTAATACGCCGCTTGCCATGATCGTGATCGGCGTATTTCTTTCCCGCTGTTCGCTGCGCTCGCTGCTGTGCCGTGAAGTGCTTTGGCCGTCGCTGCTCCGTACTGCCGTTATTCCGCTATGCTATTTCGCGGTCCTCTGCATACTGCATGTCTCGCGATGGGGGAGCGCGGGTGGCTCCGTTGGGACTGTTGTCATGCTCTGTGCATCCTGCCCGTCCGCTGCGAGCAGCGTGCTCATGACCGCATCTCTGGGTATGGACTCGGTCTACGGCTCACGTATTATTTTCATGACAAGCATTTTATCTGTTTTTACGATCCCAATGCTTGCGCTTCTGACCAGTTTAATCTTACTGTAATTGACAAAATGCTTGCAGGAATGTATACTGTGTGCATAGACAAACTACGGCAGGTGAAACAGCATGGCACTGAAAAACTTAAAAAAGGATCCATCTCTGACGGATAAGGCGTACAGCGCAATTAAAAGCGCGATTATGAGTAATGAATTAACTCCCGGCACCGTTCTGGCGGAGGAAAACCTCGCCTCACAGCTCGGCATCAGCCGCACACCGCTCCGTGCAGCGCTGCAGCGTCTGCAGCATGAGGAGATCGTGATGCAGAACGGAAAAAACATGGTCGTAGCCGAGGTAACGGAACGGGATGTACGCGATATCTCTGTCGTGCGCATACAGCTGGAGCCGCTTGCCATCCACCTGCTGGCGCAGAACGGCGGCATTACAGCCAAACACCTCGACCGCCTGTATCTTTGCGGCGAAAAGCAGCTGAATGCTTTGCGGAGCGGAGACAGTGAGGCTTTTCTCGATCAGGATGCGCTGTTTCACGTTTCTCTCGCACAGCTGACCGGAAACAGCTTTCTCACAGATCTGGTAATCAAAAGCAACGAAACCATCCGCCGCTTTCATACGCTTTCCGGTTCGCTGTCGTTCCATGCAGAGGAAGCTGTGCAGGAGCATACCGTCGTGCTCGATTATCTGCGCGACGGTCGCTTTGACCTCGCAGAGCAGGCGCTTCGTTCGCATCTTGAGCAGGTGCAGCAGCGCATGTTTGCGAAATAACGTAATTGATCAGGCAATTTGATTTTTTCAGTTGCAGTCTGCGCAAAAATGCGGTATACTGTAATCATTAGAAAACAATAAAAATGATAGGAATACGGTAAGTGCCGTACTTCCATATCTCTCAAACAACAGGAGGTTTATCTCATGGCTATTACGAAAAAGACCACGATCGGCGAGGTTCTCAACCTCAACATCGAGACCGCAAAGTTCTTCATGGAAATCGGCATGCACTGTCTGGGCTGCCCGGCATCTCAGGGCGAAAGCATTGAAGAGGCTTGCATGGTACACGGTACGAATGCAGACGAGCTGGTTGCCAAACTCAACGCCTTCATTGGTGAGTAAGAGGAAAGACACGAGTCGGCGGTGTATTCTGCCGGCTCTCTTTTTTTAGGTTATGGAAAGTATGATTTTAACACCGCGCCTTGCCTGTATTGCAGCACTCGTGCCGCAGGGCGCGCAGCTTGCCGATGTTGGAACTGATCACGGCAAGCTCCCGATCACCCTGCTGATAGAAGGGCGTATCGCGCATGCGATCGGTTCAGATCTGCGCGAAGGCCCTCTCGATCATGCGGCGCGAAACGCCGAGGAGCATGGCGTCATCCTGCCGCTGCGGCTCGCTGCCGGTCTGGATGGCATTTCTCCCGAAGAATGTGACACAGTAACGATCGCGGGCATGGGTGGTCAGACGATTGCTGAGATATTGCAGAATGCTCCATGGACGGCCGACGGAAATCACCTGCTGCTGCTTCAGCCAATGACCATGATATATGAGCTTCGCCAATGGCTGTGGGCGCATGGCTATGCAATCGAGCGGGAAACACTGTGCAGAGAGGATCGGCGGCATTATGTCATCCTGTCTGTACGCGGCGGCGCGAAAGAATGCCTGTATCCGCGTGAAAAATGCGCAGTTTCTCCCGCGCTGCTCGCCGCGCCGGATGCCGGAGCTTATCTGCGCCATCTGATCGAGCGGGAAACTCGCGCATTAAACGGCATGGAGCGGAGCGAAAACACAGATATCGCGAAGCTTCGCAGTCAGCAGGCGCTTGTCCGCGAGCTGACCGCTGCACTGGAGGGATTGAAATGATAACTGTATCTGATGTACTTGATTTTCTGGAGGGCTTTGCACCTCCGGAGCTTGCTGAAAGCTGGGATAATGTAGGTCTGCTGTGCGGCGACCGGAGATCCGAAGTCACGAGTGTGCTCTGCGCACTCGACGCAACCGAGACTGTCGTACAGGAGGCGATCGACCGCGGCGCACAGCTTGTCGTTGCGCATCATCCGGCGATCTTCACATCGGTCAGTCGTGTTACGAGCGATGACGCGACCGGCCGAATCCTGCGCCTCGCCATCCGCCATGATATTTCGATCATCTGCATGCATACGAACGCGGACTGCGCGTTCGGCGGCGTGAACGACGCCTTGGCCTCCGCACTTTTCCTGACAAATGTCGTGAACATGGAAGCAGGGGAGAACGGTATGCTCGGCCGAACAGGTGATCTGCCGCGTGAAATGCAGCCGCATGAATTTGCGCTCTACGTTAAGGAATGCCTGCGCGCCGGCGGTGTCCGCTTCTGTGATGCGGGAAAACCGATTCACCGCGTAGCAGTCGGCGGCGGCGCCTGCGGCAAGATGATGGACAGTGCGATCGCAAAGGGGGCCGACGCTTTTGTAATTGGCGACTGCTCGTATGATCTGATGCAGCGTGCGCAGTCACTCGGCCTGACGCTCGTTGACGCCGGACACTTTCCGACGGAAAATCCGGTTGCGGCAGTGTTCGCCGACAAAATCAGCGAAGCCTTTCCTCAGCTGACTTCTGTCGTTTCCGAACGTCATGCTGACTGTATTCAATTTGTTTAAGGAAGATAAAAATGCCATTAGACGCAATCTGCCTCGGAGCAGTAACCAACGAACTCAATACCGTACTGACCGGCTGTCGTATAGAGAAAGTATATCAGCCCGATCGCGATGAAATCGTTATTCAGACACGCGGACAAGGCGGTGCGCGCCGTCTTTTAGTCTCTATTGCAGCCGGTACGCCGCGTGTGCACTTTATCGAGACCGCACGTGAAAATCCTGCCGTTCCGCCGATGTTCTGCATGTTGCTGCGCAAGCATGTGCAGGGAGCAAAAATCGCCGCAGTAACGCAGCCTGCGGTCGAACGAATGCTGAGCATCGAGCTCGATACAACAGATGAAATGGGTGTTGCCTGCAAAAAACATCTGATCTGTGAATTGATGGGCAAGCATTCCAACGTTGTTCTATGCGGCGAGGATAATCGTATTATCGACGCAATGCGCCGCGTGGACGGTGACCTGTCCGGAAAGCGACAGGTGCTGCCCGGCCTGTTTTACCGTATGCCGCCCGCACAGGACAAGCACGATCCGTTTGCCGTTTCCGGTGTTGGACTTGCGGCCGCTGCCGCACAGGCGGATGGTGAGCAGACGCTCGACCGCTTTCTGCTGAATACGCTGCTCGGATTTTCTCCGCTGCTCTGCCGCGAGCTTGCCTTCCGTGCAACAGGCGATACTGCAAAACCGCTCGGCACGCTGAGTGACGAAGAGAGAAATCGCCTTGCAAAGGTATATGATGATTTTCTCGCTTATATTGAGGAAAAAAGATGGAAGCCGTTTCTTCTGACAAAAAGCGAGGACAGCGCTGTCTTTGATTTCACATTTCTGCCGGTCACACAGTATGAAGGCCTCATGAATGTGACGCAGTATGAGAGCTTTTCGTCTCTCCTCGCTGCATTTTTTGAGAAAAAGGGAAGGGTAGAGCGCATGACACGCCGCTCGTCCGATCTTCACAAGGCGGTAGTCAATGCGCGCGACCGGCTCGCCCGTAAGCTTTCCGCACAGAAGAAAGAGCTAGCCGGCGCCCATGACCGTGAAAAATACAAACGCACGGGTGAACTGATTACAGCAAACCTTTATCAGCTCGAAAAAGGCATGAACAAGGCAAAGGTTATCGACTACTACAATAAAGACTGTCCGGAAGTAGAAATATCTCTTGATGTTCGGCTGACGCCTCAGCAGAACGCGCAGAAATATTTCAAACTCTATACCAAGTCCAAAACTGCGGAAGAGGTATTGACCGAACAGATCAGACAGGGAAGTATCGAGCTTGATTATCTTGAAAGCGTACTCGTTCAGCTGGGTGAAGCAGAAACCGAACGTGATCTGGCGCAGCTTCGCGAGGAACTGACGCTGTCCGGTGTTCTTTCTGCGAAACAAACACGAAATAAAAAAGGCCGGCAAAAGCCGGTACAGGCAAAGCCGTTCCATTATCGGACAACCGATGGTTTTGATATTTTCGCAGGTAAAAACAACCTTCAAAACGATCTTCTTACCCTTAAAATTGCGTTCAAGAGTGATATCTGGTTCCACACGCAAAAGATACACGGGTCTCATGTCATACTTGTAACAGACGGCAGGGAACCGACGGAGCAGGCTATGACGGAAGCAGCTATGATTGCAGCTTACCATTCCAAGGCTCGTTTGTCCTCTATGGTACCAGTCGATTATACGCAGGTTCGCCAAGTTAAAAAGCCGGCAGGTGCGAAACCAGGCATGGTAATTTATCATGTTTACCAAACCGCTTATGTAACGCCAGACGAAACCGTAATCGAGAAACTCAGAATTGAATAATATCAGCTGATACTGCCGTCCTGCCATCAGAAACAGATATGTGACCGGATTGGGGTTGTATTTGCGGCTGGCACGGCCTGTTCAGAGCCAGCCGCATTATTTATCAAGGATTGCTGTTACGCCATGTCTTGCGATTATACTTAATTAAAATTCTTATATATTTCTGTTGACATTTACTCAATACTATGGTATTATAATTAAGTCGCTGATACATGTTAGATGACAACAATAATATATGGAAGGTTTCCCGAGTGGCCAAAGGGAACAGACTGTAAATCTGTCGTCTATGACTTCGGTGGTTCGAATCCACCACCTTCCACCATAAAAGCACTTCGTTTGAAGTGCTTTTTTTCTTTGCCGAAACAAACCCAATTCACCGCTTACACTAGATAAGAACGTAACGCAACTGAAGTACCCCCAAAAAAGTTATAAAGAAATTTAATGTAGAAATTGTTCAGGCTGTTAAAAGGGCTTGTTGTCTGTGAATTGCAGGCGGCAGGCCCTTTTGCTTTACCTTGATTCTTCGGTTATTGCAGCAGTCCGGATACTCAATGATGCTGGATAAGCAGATACGATCTCTGATTGAATATGATGTGAAGCATATCAAGATGAACAACGGCTTTTTCTTCTTCCTGCCTACGTCCTTTCTGGCCGTTGAAAAGTGGTATGGGCAGCGCATGAAGCTTGGTAGCCAGGTGATCTGGTATCACAAGCGCATAGCCGCCCTTTACGACTCGTACGCGCTGTTTGATACGATGACGGACAGCAGCGCCGGACAGGGGGAACCGCGAAGCGGTGGGACCCGTCCCGGCGTTGCGCCTCCGTCTTCGTGCGAGAACGCGCAAACGGCCGTAGACGGCGCGTAACGCTCACAAGGATGAAAGGCAAGAGCCGATACGGCGGATTGCCTACAAACCGCACAGCACGTTCTACGGCGGCGTAACGGAAGCCGTGCGGGCAGGGGATAGCGCCGGGCACGTTCGATATACGCGCTCTAATGACAGAAAGGGGAACGTTAAATGTTAACACTATGGGAGATCTTGGAGCAGCTGTGTAATGGCGGCTTCCTTGTGGAGCCTTTCCAGCCGGATGCAGCTTCGTGCGTTGGTCTGTATCGTATATTTGAGGGTTAAATCTGCTGCTGTTGACAGAATTGTTCATGTCTGGAACAGCGGTTCTGATGCTCTCTGTTCGGTTCAAAAATTCTGGATTGGCCATAGTCCTTCGGTGTGTTCGCAGAACTACACATTGCAGGCGAGTACCGGCGATACGTTCTTTATGGGTGTTGGCGTTTATGGCAAGGCTCCTTCTGCTTACTGGGAAACTGTGAAGCTTGAATTTAATCCGGCGAAGGTAGGGCGGTGTTCCTGGTTTTCGGCTCTGTACAATGAGTTGATAGCTGCTGCAAAGTATGTGGACTTTAAGCGGTTCGACGTTGCGATTGATATTCCGGTGGCGCGATCTCGGCTGCGCCTGGTGAAAGACCAGCGCAAGTACACGCTGATGAAGTACAGCAATGAAAATATGACGGAATATCTTGGCGTGCGATCTTCACACGGACAAGTGAAGCTTTATAACAAAGCGCTGGAACGTGGACTTGAAAGCGATCTGACACGTTTGGAGATAACCGTTGATTATGAACGGTGCAGCTGGGGAGAGTTTAGACGGCTGTTTCCGGTGGTGCTAGATAACGGTTCGCAGCTGCCGGACGATCTGACCGGTACGGATTATGTTTTGTGTATGGCCTGCCTGGAACATCCGGAGTATTTGCAGCATTTATCATATCGTAAAGGCAAAAAAATTGAGCAGTTGCTCGCGACAACTGCCCAAAACGTTCAACCTGATGAACTATCTTACAAGGATATTTTAGCACAGATTTTGTACTATGGCAAGGATATAAAACCGGAAATGTGGGCAGATTTTCACGAAATTGATGCAGAAATTCCGGAAGAATGGACAAAAAAGAAAACGAAAATGTTCGATGAAATAAAATCCTGCGGACAGTTCCAGATTTAGCGTGAACTTGAACAAAATTGTTATTTTGCATACATTAGCGCCGCGTATGGTCTATGCAGACGTTGGAGCGCAGCGAGGGCAGCGAACCGGCTGCGTTCGCCCGCGAAAACGTCTGCATAGGTAATTATACAAAATAAAAGTTTTGTATAATTAGGGGCAGCTATTCGCTAATATTTGTATCCAGCCACTCGATCGCGGCAGCAACGGCATGGGAATTATTATCTCGCACAACAACATCTGCAAGACTTTTTGTACTATTTGCTGCATTTTCTGGTACAAATGAAACACCGGCAACCTGAAGCATCGGATCGTCATTCGAACTGTCACCGATAGCTAATACATTTTTATGCTTAATCCCAAGCATATCAGCGATTTTCAAAAGAGATGATCCTTTGTTAACATTCGCAGCAGTAATCTCCCAAAAATTCGGTGTACTTGCCGCGATGCAGAACTCATTTTCATAACGCGACAGGAACTTTCGAACGTCAGCCATGATCAGCTCCGGGCCGGTCAAATTGATCTTACACCAGCCCGAAGTATCTGGCAGTTCGCAATCAGACACCATATCGTATTTGAGATTGAGAACGCGCATATGATGTTCGGTTTCTGCACTCATCCGGCGTACATGAATTTTTTCTCCTTCAAATATTTCGCAGCCCAATTGTGAAAATTTTGACAAAGCGGTATCCATCAGCTCCACCGTTTTTTGAGGCATTCCGGCACACCACATTATATTTTGGCTGGAATCCATAATCAGTGAACCATTCAAATGAGTGTATGGTGCATTGAACGGCAACAGTGTGCGATATATATCTATCGCTCGCGGCGCGCGCTCTGTTGCGAGCGAAAAACTGCCTCCATTTTTGACAAAATACCATATTGCCTCTTGGTTTTTCGCAGATATCTGTTTTCTGCTGTCCAGCAGTGTCCCGTCCATATCGCAGCCGAGCAGCAGCCCATCAAATTTTTTCATTGCATTCTCTCCAGCTTTTGCAGAATTTCCACAAAGTAATCAGGCAGCGCTGCTGAAAACGTCATCCGCTCCCCTGTTTTCGGGTGTGTTAGCGTTAGCTCTGCGGCGTGCAGACATTGTCCCCCAATATCGGAAAACCTGTCTTTTTTCAATCCGTACACAGGATCACCGATAATCGGATGTCCGATCGAGGCCATATGCACGCGAATTTGATGTGTACGCCCGGTTTCAAGCTGAAATGCCATATGCGTATAGCCACGGTATCGTTTCAGTACAGTATAATGTGTGATTGCTTCTCTTCCGCCCTCAACAATGGCCATGCGCTTGCGATCGGTTTTATGTCGTGCGATCGGCTTGTCAACCGTTCCGCTGTCCTCGCGAGGGCTTCCAACTACGATCGCTTCATAGCCGCGATACGCAGTATGTGCCGCAATCTGTGCGGCAAGACTCTGATGAGCGCTGTCGTTTTTGGCAACGACAAGCAGTCCGCTGGTGTCTTTGTCGATGCGATGAACAATGCCGGGACGATGCTCGCCGTTAATGCCGGAAAGGCTTTCACCGCAGTGAAACATAAGCGCATTCACAAGCGTGCCGGACCAGTTTCCGACTGCCGGATGCACGACCATGCCGCGCGGTTTATTCACCACAACGATATCCTCATCCTCATAGACGATATCGAGCGGAATATCTTCGGCTGTAAGGTCAACCTCACGCAGCTCCGGCATAATGACAGTAAGAACCTCTCCGCCAGCGAGCTTGTAATTCTTTTTGACAGATTTTCCATCAGCATTTACCGCCTGCTCCGAGAGCAGATTTTGTACAGCAGAACGTGTCAGGCCGTCTATATGCTCGGACAGCCAGCTGTCAATACGCTTGCCTGCGTCCTCATGCGGTACGGTTAGCTTCATCTCATTCATTGTCGTTCACCGCTTCGTTTTTATCATTCGGCTTATCCTTATGCTGAAACATAAAATAAATAACAAACAATACGCCGCCGACGCAGATAAAGATATCCGCAACGTTAAACACGGGGAAATGAATAAGACGAAAATCAAACATGTCAACTACAAAGCCTCTTGCAACGCGGTCAACGGCATTGCCGACCGCGCCTGCTGCAATCAGAACAAGGGACCAGCTGCCAAGCGCTGTCTGCATCAGTTTTTTCGAAAGTGCGTAACAGATTGCAAGCGTAATAACCGCTGCGAGTGCAACAAAAATCCAACGTGAATCAAATTTCGCAAACATGCTGAACGCTGCTCCGCGGTTTTCGATATAGGTCAGATGAAAAACGTTCTCGATGAGCGGAATAGTATGCTGCGGCTGAAGCACAGTAAACGCCCAGTGCTTTACCACTTGATCAACCACGATCATGACAAGAATTGCCGCGATATATAAAGGCATGAAAAAACTCTCCTATCAGCTAAAAAGGGGGGAACAGAAAGACCTGTTCCCCCCTTCCCTTTTATTTATTGTTTCAGCCGACGACCTTAGCGCAGCGTGCGCACAGAGCCGGATGGGCAGCATCCGAACCGACGGACTTCGCCTGCTTCCAGCAGCGCAGGCACTTCTCGCCTGCTGCGCGGACGACAGAAATCGTCAGGCCCGGCAGTTCCTCACTCGCGAGGCCTTCGCCTTCGCCTGCAACAACATCCATTTCAGAAACGATGCACAGGTCAGCCAGATCCTGGCCGCAGCCGTTCATGAATGCAGCAGTATCAGCATCCGTATAAACGGTTACATGAGCCTCAAGCGGCTTGCCGATCGTCTTGGCGTTGCGAGCACCTTCCAGCGCCTTGTTCACATCATCGCGGAACGCGATCAGCTTATTCCACTTTTCCGTCTCCGCCTCATCAAATGCAAACGCATCATCAGCCTGCGGCATCTCATTATATGCAACGTTGCGTACATCGTCCTCCGCTGCATGCGGCATAGCCTGCCAGATCTCATCTGCGGTGAAGCAGAGGATCGGAGAGAGCATGCGAACCAGAGCGCTCAGGATACGATAGATCGTGGTCTGAGCAGCACGGCGGCTTGCACCTGCCGTCTCGTCGCAGTACAGACGGTCCTTGATAACGTCGAGATAGAAATTCGACATATCAACGACGCAGAAGTTGTGAATTGCGTGGAAAACGGTGTGGAACTCGTAGCTGTCGTAACCCTCGCGTACCTTTGCGGTCAGTTCATTCAGCTTCATCAGCGCCCACTTGTCCAGATCGGTCAGGTCAGTATAAGCGACTGCATCGGTCTTGGGATCGAAATCAGCGAGGTTGCCCAGAATATAGCGGGCCGTGTTGCGGATCTTCAGATAGTTCTGAGAGAGATGCTTGAGCATATCCTTGGAGATACGCATATCCTGACGGTAGTCCGAAGAGGCGACCCACAGGCGCATAACATCAGCGCCGTACTGTTTGAGAATGTCCTCCGGAGCAATGCCGTTGCCGAGCGACTTGGACATCTTCTGGCGCTCCTCGTCAACGATCATGCCATGCGTAATGACCGTCTTATACGGCGCCTTGCCCTGCGTTGCGATAGAGGTCAGCATAGAGGACTGGAACCAGCCGCGATACTGGTCATTGCCTTCCAGATATACGTCGACCGGAGTCTTTTGACCCTCACGGTTTTCAATGACTGCGCGCCAGGACGAACCGGAGTCGAACCATACGTCCATGGTATCGGTTTCCTTGTCGAAATCGGCGCAGCCGCACTCGCACTTGATGCCTTCCGGCAGGATCTCAGCAGCGGACATATCGAACCATGCGTTGGAACCCTTCTCGCGGAACAGGTCAGCGACTGCCTTGATGGTCTGCTCGTTAACAAGCGGCTTGCCGCACTTCTTGCAGGTAAAAATCGGAATCGGAACACCCCAGACACGCTGGCGGGAAATGCACCAGTCCGAACGTTCGCGAATCATGGAAGTCATTCGTTCCTGACCCCAGCCCGGGATCCACTTGATATCCTCGCAGGCCTTGACAGCATCGTCCTTGAGAGCGTCAACCGAGCAGAACCACTGCTCCGTGGTACGGAAGATAATCGGGTTCTTGCAGCGCCAGCAGTGCGGATAGCTGTGAACGATATCCTCGGTTGCGAGGAGTGCGCCGCAGTCATTGAGATCCTTGAGGATAACCTCATTGGAGTCCTCTACGAACATGCCCTCATACTTGCCCGCTTCAGCCGTATGACGGCCCTTGCCGTCAACCGGAACAATGATCGGAATTTTATACTTCTGGCAAACGATAAAGTCATCGGCACCAAAGCCCGGAGCGGTATGAACACAGCCGGTACCGGCATCGAGCGTTACATGCTCACCGACGATAACGAGCGACTCGCGGTCATACAGCGGATGCTTTGTCTTGATCATTTCCAGATCAGAGCCAAGGCAGGTTGCGAGAACTTCCCACTCGGAGATGCCTGCGGTCTTCATGACGGACGCGACAAGCTCCTTCGCCATGACATAAATCTCGCCGGACGGAACCTTAACGAAATCATATTCAAAGAACGGATTAAGGGAAATCGCCAGGTTGCCCGGGATCGTCCATGTCGTGGTCGTCCAGATGACGAAGTAAACGTTGTCCTTGCTGCCAAGCAGCTTGGTGATCACGCCCTTGTCATCGGTTACTGCGAACTTGACGAAAATGGACTTGCACGGAATATCCTTATACTCGATCTCGGCCTCAGCCAGAGCAGTCTCATCATGCGGGCACCAGTAAACCGGCTTCTGACCCTTGTAGATGTAGCCCTTCTTTGCCATTTCGCCAAAGATCTCGATCTGAGCCGCCTCGTAATCGTGAGTCAGGGTCAGATACGGACGATCCCAGTCACCGATAACGCCCAGACGCTTGAACTGCTCGCGCTGCGTGTTAACGTGATCGTGTGCAAACTCTTCGCACTTGGAGCGGAACTCAGCAACGGAAACCTTGCTGCGGTCCATGCCGTATGCCTTGATTGCCTGACGCTCGATCGGCAGGCCGTGCGTATCCCAGCCCGGAATATACGGCGCCTGATAACCCATCATATTACGCGAACGCAGAATAAAATCCTTGAGGATCTTATTGAGCGCGTGACCCATATGCAGGTTTCCGTTTGCATACGGAGGGCCGTCATGCAGAACGAAAAGCGGCTTGCCTTCGTTCTTCTTCATCAGTTCGTGATACAGATCTGCATGCTCCCAGTTTTCCAGGAAACCCGGCTCGCGCTTGGGAAGACCCGCACGCATCGGGAAATCTGTTTTTGGCAGATTGATTGTATTATTATAATCCTGCTGCATTGGCAGTATTCATTCCTTTCAGTTTTGACTTGCAGCGGCTGTTGCAGCCGCTCTTATTTCGTTTTTTTCGGATCGTAGTCTGCGCCAAACTTCAGCTCACCGAAATCAAACTTGCGAGTGGAGTCCTCAGCCGGAGCATCCGCCTTGTCAGCAGCTGCATTCTTTTCATCGGCCGCAGGCTTTGCGATTTTTGTGGTCTTGTCATCGACCTTCGTCCCCTGAGTCTGTGCAGGCTGCACCAGCTTCTCTGCCTTTGCAAGCTCGACAAGGGCCTTAGCCTGAGCCTGATATGCCGCCGAAACACGCGCAACAAACTCGACCGTGCTCTTGCGGGCAGCCTCAAGCTTGCGTGCCTCGAGCTCGATTTCGCTTCTGGTATCCTGTACCTTGCTCTCGGTTTCGGTCTTTGCGGCGGCAACGATCGGCTTCCTTCTTTGCCTTGTCGATCGTATCCTGTGCGATCGACTGAGCAGACATCAGGGTGCGGCGCATTCCGTCCTCAACACCGCGGTACTCCTCAATCTTGTCAACCAGAACCTTCATCTTTGCTTTCAGAGAAGCGTTTTCCTTCTGCATGGCAGCGAACTCCTCTGCGACGCGCTCGAGAAAGGTATCGACCGATTTCATATCGTATCCGCCGAAAACAGCCTTTTCAAAGCCGATCTCTTGAATTTCCTGCACCGTCATAGTCTTTCCTCCGTAAAAATGTTTGTTTTGCCCGATGCACGGGAAAATGGCCGGGCATTGCCCGACCACCCGCATGTTTCTTTTTGCAGGCATCACAGCATATAAACAACCTGTTCCAGAACAATGATCGTGAAAAATGCCAGCATGAACGGGATGTCAAACGGACATCTCCTGAAGGCATCAATCTGGCTCACAAGACTCCGAAACGGCTGAATCAGTGGTTCGGTAAGCATACAAAGAAACTCATACAGTCTGGAGCCGCCGGCCTGAGAGAACCAGCTGAGTATCGCTCTGGCAAAGAGCAGAAACTCAAGAATGCGCAGCAGATTGCCGACAATATATGAAGCTATCATGTTCACAGCAGCAGCCCTTAGAAATACATACCGCTGCTCTCAAGCTCATCGATCAGATCGCCCATAATGTCTACATTGTAGGGCGTGATGATATATGTGCTGTTTGCAACCTTTTTGATCTTGCCTTCATTCGCATATGCAACACCGCTCAGAAAATCCACCAGACGACGCGCGATATCCTTGTTTGTCTGCTCCAGATTGAGGACCACCGTGCGCTTGTCCTTCAGATGATCTGCAATTTCAGCCGCCTGTTCAAAGCGATCAGGCTTGACAAGAACCACTGCAAGCTTGCTGGTCGTGTTGATGCTGACGACCTTGTTATCCCGCAGGCTCTCATGGCGCGGCTGCGAAACAGTGTTCTCCACAGTGGCACTGCTATACGAGTGATCGTACGAACGGTTTTCGTACGATGAAGGCACACTATTTATTGCAGGTTCTTCGCTGCGCGGCTGCCGGGACATATCCTCTTCGTAATCGTCCTCAGCATCCCCGCCCTTGACCCAATCAAGAAAGCTTTTGATCGAACCCATGTAAGTTCCTCCTTATATTTTAAGGCGAAACGATCTGATAAGGCCGTGCGCCAAAGATCGCCGTGCCGATGCGAACCATGTTTGCACCGCACGCAATCGCCGTTTCAAAATCATTTGTCATTCCCATCGACAAATAATCCATATCTACATTATCGTATTTTTTTGTCAAAATGTCAACAAATACTTGTCGCATTTCATTGAAATAGCGCAAGTTTTTCGTTTCTGCATCGGCTACCGGCGGAATTGCCATCAATCCGCGTATATGAAGCGACGGTTTTGCACGCAAAGTGTCGATTGCATCCAGCAGTTCATCCGGGTCAATGCCGCTTTTGGCCTGCTCTCTGCCAATGTTGACCTCGAGCAGAATATCCTGTCGGATGCCATGCTTTGCGGCCTCTTTTGCGATCGCTTCGCCAAGATGAACCGAACCGACCGACTGGATCAGAGAGACCTTGCCGACCAGAAACTTCACCTTATTGGTCTGGAGCGTGCCGATAAACTGCAGATCCGCTCCTTCATAAGCGTTCTGTTCATACTTTTCAAGCAGCTCCTGCACACGGTTTTCACCGCACACCTCGATGCCTGCGCGAATCGCTTCCTGGACGCGCTCCGCATCATTCATCTTGCTCGCGGCAACCAGTATGATGTCTTCCGGCTTTTTTCCTGCTTTTTCCGCTGCACGCGCTACCCGTTCCTTTACCTGAGCGATGCGTTCATGCAGCTCATTTCTTTCCTGTTCTGTCATGTTTTCACCACCGTATTATCCTTTAGATCTGTTCCTCGGACAATGACCTGATCCTGCTCGACCAGCATATCCGAATCGGTTGCACTCTGCTCGACGATATAGCTGTCATCGGTCTCATACAGCTTGTTGATCACCTTGAATTTGCGTACCGAGCCGCTGAGAATGAACACACCCGTGTCCTTATGCTTCTCACCATTGCTGTCCGTCCATTCCTCCACGCGCAGTGCGCTCTTGGGAACGCTCAGGCCGGTGTACGATGCAATGATGATTTCGACCGGCTGCTGACGCATGGAAACCATCCCGCTGTTGAAATCAGTGCCTTCCAGCACGAGCAAAGCTGTATCATCATCATGCTCCCAGTTAACCGCATACACGGTTACCGGGCTCGTGAGAGATGCCTGAGTAAAATTGACCTTAAGCTCCTGACCGATCTGCAGCCGTTCCGCCTGTTCCGCCGGAATTTCGCAGGCCAGATACCAGCTGAAGCCCTGCACCATCTTGCCGAGCGTTGAGCTGCTGTGACGTGTTTCGGGTGCCTTGGATGTCAGCTCACGAAAGCGCGCAACCGTCAGACCCGAAAGCGATGCCGGCTTGAGCGTATCTTCAAAGCCATCTACGATCTCGGAAAAATATCCGGAGCAGGGCGCCTTCAATTCAGCGGTTCGACCGGACAGACTCTGCTGCAGGCTGTCGCGCTGCGCGCTCAGAGAATCCCGCTCCGCACGGATTGAGGCGGAGTCCAGCTGATCCGCAGCGCGGCGCAGAGAAAGCGTTCGCAGGGATGCAGATGAGGAAGTAAGCACGCTGCCCGAGCCTTCCTTGGTCTCGGCGGCAAGGTTTTGAATGGCCAGCGTAATCTGCTGATCGATCTTCGCTGTGTCAGAACTGTCGTTTGCGGTCTGAAGCGCAGTATCGAGCTGACTGATCCGGTCATCGAGCGGATCCAGCTGACGGCTGAGCTCCAGTGCTTCATCATCGCCGTACACAACCGCAAGCGGCGCATTTTTCTGCACACGCTCACCGCTGTATACGATATGCTTGACTGACTCACCGCCGCCCTTGATCGTGATTTCATCGCGAACGAACCATCCGTCCGCGGTGAAGCTGTCATTCACCGTGACGCGCATAGCCGGTGTCGTTTCCGGCGCTGCCGAAAAAATACCGAAAAAGCTGCGTCCGATATACAGCAGCACGACTGCAGCAATCATCATAAAAACCAGATGGCTGCGGTCACGTTTCTGCTGCCGTGCCGGTTTTGTTTTCTGTTTTTGTTCCATGAATTGCCTCGTAAGTAATCAACTGTCCGCACGCTCCTCCCTCGCTCCGTACAGCTCCACCGGATGCTGCGGAATGATCGTGGAAATTGCATGCTTGTAGATCATCTGCTGTTTCCCTTCGCTTTCCAGAATAACGACAAAGTTATCAAATCCACGGATAATTCCCCGCATTTGAAAGCCGTTCATCAGAAAAAACGTTGTATTCTGACTCTGCTGACGCAGAGCAGCAAGCATTCTGTCCTGCAGATTGATTTCGTTTCGCACAATAATACCTCCGTTGCTGTTGCAGTTTATGGTATCATTGTACACCGTGTTTTTGCAGATATTCTGTCGAATGCTGCAGGACATCTGCAAACTCTTCACTCTTATTATAATATATCCAGTGGATGCTGTCATCCCTTTTCAGCCAGGTAAGCTGCCTTTTTGCATAATTTCTGCTTCGGCGTTTTAACAGCTCGATACAGCTTTCGAGGGTTTCGCTGCCCTCCAGATAGCCAAGGAGCTCCTTGTAGCCGATCGCCTGCGCCGCCGTTCCCGCAAGAAGTCCATTTTCCCAAAGATATCTGGTCTCATCGATCAGCCCGTCACGAATCATGTCGTCAACCCGGCTGTCGATTCGATGATAAAGCGTCTGCCGGTCTTTCGGACACAGCCCGAGCTTGATTGCCTGGTATTTCGGCTCCGGACGCTTGTGCAGGCGGTTCATTTCTCCGATTGTCATACCCGTCTGCTCGTATACCTCGAGCGCACGGATAACACGCTTCAGATTATTCGGATGCAGCCGTTCTGCGCTTTCCGGATCGACCTCTGCAAGGCAGGCGTGCACTGCTTCGTTCCCCTGTTCACGAGCCATGATTTCGTATTTTTTTCGAACAGAGAGATCGGTCTCGTCGCCCGAAAAGGTGCTGCACTCGATCAGCGCATCCATATAAAGCCCCGTGCCGCCGACGACGACGGGTATCATGTTCCGCGAAAGAATATCCTGCGCAGCCGCATCTGCGAGTTCGACATACCGGGCTACCGAAAATGCCTCTCCCGGTTCGCACACATCAAATAGATGGTGTCGGATGCCCTGCCTTTCTTCAATGGTCGGCTTGGCCGTTCCGATGTCCATATATCTGTACAGCTGCATGGAATCAGCCGAAATGATCTCGGTATGCAGTTTTTTCGCAAGTGCAACAGAAAGCGCGGTTTTGCCGCTTGCGGTCGGTCCGCAGATGCAGACCAGTCGATTATCCATGAAGTCAGCTCCTTGCCTACTGGTTAACACGTTTGAACATTTTATCCAGTTCATATTTTGTCAGACGAACAGTCGTCGGTCTGCCATGCGGGCAGGATCGCACGTTATCGTCCGAAAGCACACGGTCACACAGACTTTGCAGCTCCAGCATCGTTGTTGCTCTGCCTGCCTTGATCGCTGCTTTGCATGCGACCGTATGAATGAGGTCATCCAGGCGGTCCGGCACTGTTGTGCGGCTGTTCATTGCTTTCTCGGCCAGCTCACTGATAACGCTCTGGACGTCGCCGCTGTCCAGATACGCCGGTACGCTGCGTACAGCAAAGCTGTTCTCGCCAAACGGGTCGATAGAAAATCCGGCTTTGCGAATATCCTCCAGCTGCGTCTGGACTGCTGCCGCCTCCTCGCCGGTCAGTTCGACCACGACCGGCGTCAAAAGCTGCTGCTGCGGCATTTCTGTCTCAGCGCGGAGCTTATTGAACAGAATTCGCTCGTGAGCCGCATGCTTGTCGATGAGCAGCAGACCGTCTTTATCCTCCGCTATGATGTAGGTGCGGAAGCACTCACCGATGACGCGCGCACCGTGATCGATCGGCTCATATACCGGCTCCTCCGCCGCAGTTTTCTGCAGATTCGTCTGCGACTGCGGAATATTGACCAGATTATCCTCGGATGCCGTATCGCTTGCAAGTTCCGCTGCTTCTTCATCCGTCTGTGGCCGTTCGGCAGGGAGAACTGCAATATCAGCCTCCGGTTTGACCTTTTCCTGCGCATTCTTCAGCTCGCTCGGCAGCTGTACACGGCCGACCGCGCGTGCCGGATCGGGTTTAAAGTTCCCGAGCGGCGGTGCAGACATATAGACCGGACGTACAGTACGCGGCGGTACGGATACCAGAAAATCCTCCAGCTCCGCCTCTTCCCCTTTCGAGACCGGCTGTGTCTGAAGCGGCTGCGCAAACGAGCGTGCAGCCGGTGCCGGTTCGGAACGCGGCACAGCAAAGCGCTGCTGTTCCTGCGTGAGATTGTCCTCGCGGGGCGTATGCTTTTCCTTGTGCTCAAGCTGCGGCGTATTATCGTTCGCTGCAAGTGCGTTCTTACAGGCAATGTAGACCGCCTCGAACACCGGTTTTTCCTGTGAAAACTTGACTTCCGTCTTTGCCGGATGCACATTGACATCAACTGCCGACAGCGGAAGCTCCAGAAAAATTGCGCCGGACGGGTATTTTCCCGTAATGATGGCATTTCGATATGCCTCTTCAAGCGCCGCCTGCATGAGCCGGCTTTTGACATAGCGTCCGTTGACGAAAAAATGCTGCATGGAACGATTGGCACGTCCTGCGTGCGGTTTTACAATATAGCCGTGGACAGTCAGTCCATTATGCTCGTTTTCCGGAACCTCGATCATATTTGCCGTCATTTCTTTTCCGAACACCGCGAATACCGGCGTAATCAGCTTCCCCTTGCCGTCCGTTGAAAAGACCTGCTTTCCGTCGCGGATCAGGATGAATGCGATTTCAGGGTGCGACAGTGCAGCGTGCTGAACAACGCCAAGTACATATCCGGCTTCTGTAAAATCTTTTTTCAAGAACTTCATGCGTGCCGGGGTATTATAGAAGAGATCTCGAACAACAATCGTCGTACCCTCCGGGCAGCCGGCCTCTTCGTTTACCTGTATCTCTCCGGCTTCCAGATGCAGATGAACGCCTGCGATTGCTTCCTTCTGGCGCGTAAACAGATCGATCCGTGTGACGGACGAGATCGCTGCAAGAGCTTCACCGCGAAAACCAAGCGTGCCGATCGCAGCAAGATCTTCTTCGCTTCTGAGCTTGCTGGTCGCGTGACGGCGGAATGCGACAGGTGCATCTTCCGGCGCCATGCCGCAGCCATTGTCTGCGATACGGAGATAGGTAATGCCGCCGTTTTCAATTTCTACTGTAATGCGGTTTGAGCCGGCGTCGATCGCATTCTCGACCAGCTCCTTTGCAACCGAAGCCGGGCGCTCCACTACCTCGCCTGCCGCAATCAGATCGGCAAGGTGCGAGGATAGCTCTTTAATAATTGCCATTATAATTTCCTTTCCGGAAAAATTTCAAATGCGGTCAAAGCAATACCGCTTCATGTAACAGGAGCGATTTGTGAACAGATTCTGTGTGCTGATGAGAAGTGTTTTTACAGTCATGCTTGATGCCTTACTGTGAAATCACAGCAAGGTCAGGATGCAAAACCTCCGCAAAGCACCGCAGTATTCATTCTGCGGAATCGCCTTAAGAGCCGCGCTCCTGCTCTGCAAGCCGTTTCAGTTCATACAGAGCGTTCAGCGCTTCGATCGGTGTCATAACATCCATCTGAAGACAGCACAGGCGTGCAACAACGCCGGTGGCGATCATGTGTCCAAAGGACATCTGATCATCTTCTTCCTCCTGCTCTTCAATCGGATGGATTTCAATCTGCGGCATGGTGGACTCAAGTTCCTTAAGCACCGCCTTGGCGCGTCTGATCACTGCGTTCGGTACGCCTGCGAGCTTGGCAACCTCAATGCCGTAGCTGTCATCGGCGCCGCCACGCACAATGCGGCGGAGAAAGGTGATATCATCTCCGCGTTTTTTAACCGCAATATTGTAGTTTTTCACTCCATCAATCAGGTCTTCCAGCGCTGTCAGCTCATGATAATGCGTTGCAAACAGAGTTCGCGCACCGATACGCCGCTTATTCGCAATGTACTCCACGACAGCACGCGCAATGCTCATGCCGTCATAGGTAGAGGTGCCGCGGCCGATTTCGTCGAGGATAATCAGACTGGATTTTGTTGCCTGATTCAGGATATCCGCGACCTCGCTCATCTCCACCATAAAGGTGGACTGACCGCTTGCCAGATCGTCCGATGCACCGACACGGGTGAACACCCGATCCACAACGCCGATATGCGCCGATGAAGCCGGCACGAACGAGCCGATCTGCGCCATAATCGCAATCAGTGCGACCTGACGCATATAGGTCGATTTACCGGCCATATTCGGTCCCGTGATAATCGCGATGCGGTTATCACCTTCATCGAGCAGTGTGTCATTCGGGATGAACATGCTGTCCTTGAGCATTTTTTCGACAACCGGATGACGGCCGTCATGTATCTCGATCTTGTCCGAAAAATCAACGATCGGGCAGATATAGTTCTGGTCGCAGGCGACATCAGCAAGCGAGCAGAGCACATCGATCTGTGCTACCGCCTGCGCCGAGCGCTGCACGCGATGCACCTCAGCTGCAACACGGTCGCGCACCTGAATAAACACATCATATTCCAGTCCGGACAGGCGTTCCTGTGCACCGAGCACTGTGCTTTCGAGCTGCTTGAGCTCATCGGTGATGTATCGTTCACAGTTTGCGAGCGTCTGCTTGCGGATGTAATTTTCAGGAACAGCGTCCGAGTTGGAACGGGAAACCTCGATATAGTAGCCGAACACGCGATTATAACCGATTTTCAGCTTGGAAATTCCGGTTTTTTCGCGTTCCTGCTGCTCGATAGCCGCAATTTTCCCCTTGCCGCCGCTCGCGAGATCACGAAGCGTATCAATCTCTTCGTTATAGCCGCTGCGGATCAGGCCGCCGTCTCGAAGAAGGATCGGCGGCTCCTCGACGATAGCCGCTTCAATCAGCTCACGCACATCCTCAAGCAGGTCAATATTTCCGGTTAACTCTCTGAGCAGAGACTGTTCAAATGCAGATGCGTGTGCATGAATTTCCGGCAGACAGGAGATAGCTGACGCCAGCGCACGCAGATCGCGGCAGTTCGCTGTGCCGTAAACGATGCGTCCGATCAGGCGCTCCATATCAAAAACCTTGCGAAGCGCATCGGTCAGTGCCGTGCGGTTGATCACATCGTCGCACAGTGCGCTGACGGCCTGCTGACGCCGCGTAATATGAAGCGGATTATAAAGCGGTTTTTCGATCCACTGCCGGATCAGCCGGGAACCCATTGCGGTATGCGTCTGATCAAGAACCCACAAAAGCGTCCCCTTTTTCTCCTTGGTGCGCATGGTCTCGCACAGCTCGAGATTGCGTCTCGCGTTCAGATCCAGCTCCATATACTGCCCCTGCTGATACAGCCTCAGATCATTGAGGCCTGCAAGGCTCGCAGGCTGCGTTTTTTCAAGATAATCGAGCAGGCCGCCAAGGGTACGGGTCGCGAACGGCATAACCCGGAGACCTGCCGCATCAAAATCCTCTATATGGAAGTATTTGCGGATACGCTCTCCCGCTGCTTCCGCGTCGAAGCATTCCTCTTCCATCGGTTCCACAAGCGCTTCTTCCAGTCGTTCAGCGACAAAGGAGCGAAACTCCTCATACGAAATCGCGAAGCCGCCTGCGAGAATCTCACGAGGTGAAAAACGAGCCAGCTCGTTATACACGTCGACCCATTCCTCTGTGTCGGTTGCGTAGACAACGCCTGTTGAAATATCTGCAAAGCACATGCCCATGTCCTCATGGGTGGCATAGATACAGGCAAGGAAATTATTGCGGCTCTCGTCGAGCATAGATGCGTCAACAACCGTGCCGGGGGTGACGCGGCGAATAATATCGCGTTTTACCAGGCCTTTTGCCTTCTTCGGATCTTCCAGCTGCTCGCAGATCGCAATTTTATAACCTTTTTGCACCAGCTTTGCGATATAGCCTTCTGCACTGTGATACGGCACGCCGCACATGGGAGCACGCTCCGCCTGACCGCAGTCACGGCCGGTCAGCGTCAGATCAAGCTCGCGTGAGACAAGCTTTGCATCATCAAAAAACAGCTCGTAAAAGTCGCCCAGACGGTAAAACAGCAGATAATCCTTGTTTTTATTCTTGATTTCAAAATACTGCTGCATCATGGGCGTGAGTTCAGCCATATTTGCCTCCTGTCTAACGAAAGGTGGATTATGATTTTTTTACTGCGAACAGGCATCTCAGCGAGGTCTTTTCAATCTCCGCCTGAATGAATTCGCCGATTTGGATATTTTCACCGCGCACGCATACCAGAAGATTGCCCTCCGTCCGGGCGGTATACGGATAGTCCGGCCCCTTGGCCGCTCCGTCTACCAGCAGACGCAGCGTTTTTCCCTGATACGCCGCCTGCTTCTCGGCAACGATATCATCCTGCGTCTTGAGCAGACGCTCAAAGCGGCGCTGCTTGTCCTGCGGCGAGGCATTGTCTTCATAGGATGCTGCGGGCGTGCCCGTGCGAGGCGAATACAGGAATGTGAACAGCAGGTCGAAGCGTGTATCCTGCACCAGACGCAGAGTCTGCTCGAAATCCTCGTCTGTTTCACCCGGAAAACCGACAATAATATCACTCGAAAGCGTAATATCCGGCATTTTTTCGCGTGCATCAGCAATCAGGGATTTGTAGTGCTCCGCCGTATAGCGGCGGTTCATGCGGCGGAGAATTTCATCACTGCCAGACTGAAACGGCAGATGAAGCTGCTTTGCAACTTTGTCGCACTCAGCCATTGCAGAAAACAGCTTCGGAGAAGCATCCTTCGGATGGCTTGTCATAAAACGCAGCCAGAAGTCTCCGGGCACAGCATTCAATCTGCGAAGCAGATCGGAAAAATCAACATCAATGCCGAGATCCTTGCCGTAGGAGTTGACGTTCTGTCCGAGAAGGGTAATCTCTTTGTAGCCCGCGGCAACCAGTTCGCGTAGCTCTTTTTCAATCTCCTCCGGGTATCGCGAACGCTCCCTGCCGCGGACATAAGGCACGATACAGTAGGTACAGAAATTGTTGCAGCCATACATGATAGAGAGCCAGGCCTTTGCACCTTTCGCGCGAAGTACAGGCAGCCCCTCCGCAATATCATCCTCGCCGCCGATATCAAACACGCGCTTTCTGTCCGTCAATACGCGATAAAGCAGCGACGGAAAGCGCCACAGCGCATGCGTACCGAACAGCAGGTTGACCTGCGGATAGCTCTTTTTGATCTTTTCAACATTCTTTTCCTGCTGCGCCATGCAGCCGCACAGCGCGATGACGACATCCGGCCGCTTCTTCTTGAGATGGCTCAGCGCGCCGATGTTGCCGAAGGCACGATCCTCCGCATGCTCTCGCACTGCACAGGTGTTGAACAGGATGAAATCCGCCTCTTCCGTGCTGTCTGTCATTTCATATCCCATTTCATGCAGCATGCCGCGAATGCGCTCGGTATCCGCTTCATTCTGCTGGCAGCCAAAGGTATGCGTATAGGCTTTGGGGCATTTGCCGCCATTCAGGCGGGCGACAGCATCAATATAAGTGAACTGCGTTTGCAGCTGCTGCTCGGAAACATTCTTTTGTGTGGACAATTCTATGCCTCCTCTCATCGGAACGGAGTACCGTCAGCAGTAAACACATTCATACGATGGTACTCGCTGAAGGGTATCTCGTACTGCGGCAGATACTGACGGATGGCTCGAGTCAGATATTCAGGCGACATGTTGTTATTGCCTGCGGCGGTCGTAACAACGGCTGTTACTTCGTGTTCACCCTCGGTAACAGCAAGATCACGCATCAGCTCCCGCATATTAACCGTCTTTTCGCCGCGCTTGGAGCGCTTGACGATCTCGACGACCGGACGCCGGAACAGATCGCGTACCGCATCGGCAAAGCCATTCGGCACATCCGCTTCAAAGCCCCAGGTGATGCGGTACTGAGACCACTCGATCGAGCCGACCTTCATGCCTCCGTCCGACTGCGGATAGATCTCAATCGCGCGGAGACCTTCCGGAAATACGTCGTTGAGCGCTTCCACCGCATTTTCAGGCACCGCTTCCGAGGTGATATTGAAATCAAGAAATTCACATTCACCGGAATAACCGGTCGAAAGCGGAAGCGCAACGGAAACATAGGCGTGCTGATTGAAGCCTTCGGTAAACCACAGAGGCATCTGACAACGCGCCATCGAGCGCTGCATGGCGTGCATCAGATCCAGATGAGAGATGTACTTTGCTCTCCCCTCTTTGGCAAATTTCATTCGAGCCTTAAACACGGCATTTGCCTCCCTTCAGCAGCGCGCTTGCACCACAGCCAGCACACTGATGCATGCAGTCGGGCGTGATAACCGCTTCGCGCGAGCGCTCCCATTCACGCTTCAGGTGCTCCTTGCGCGTACCGCAGCCAATGTGATCCCACGGGAATACCTCATCCATCGGGCGCTGGCGGGACGCATAAAACTCCGGATCAAGTCCGCAGTCACGGAACGCCTGTATCCACTTTTCAAAATCGAAGCACTGATCCCAGCCATCCATTTTACAGCCGCGCTGCCATGCGAGCAGAATAGCCCTGCCCTGACGGCGGTCGCCTCGTGCGATAACGCCTTCGAGCACCGAGGTCTCGGCATCGTGCCAGTTATAGGTGACGTTCTTGGTCTTCATAACCACCTTGAGATGCGCCTGCTTCTCGCGGAAGGTTTCCAGTGTGTCCTGCGCATCCCACTGAAACGGCGTCTGCGGCTTGGGAACGAAGCACGAAGCCGAAGCCGTGATACGAACGCCGCGCGCACGATTGGGGGTATTCTCGCGCCAGCAGTAGGCGACCTTTTTGCAGATGTCGGAAATACCGTCCAGATCCTCATAGGTTTCCGTCGGCAGACCCATCATGAAATAGAGCTTGACATTGTTCCATCCGCCCTGAAATGCGATTTCGCAGGCATGCAGAACATCTTCTTCGCGGATGTTCTTATTGATAACGTCACGCAGACGCTGTGTGCCCGCCTCGCAGGCAAAGGTCAAACCGCTCTTGCGCGTCTTCTGCACGCGCTCCATCAGCTCAGCGGAAAAACTGTCTGCGCGGAGAGACGGCAGCGACAGGCTGATATGGCGCGGCTCACAGTAATCGAGCATGCACTCTGTCAGGCCGGACAGTTCGCCGTAATCGCTTGTAGACAGCGAGGAGAGAGAAATCTCCTCATAACCGGAATTTTTCAGCACCGCTTCCGCCTGCTTCAGAAGAACCTCCTTCGATTTGGTACGGAGCGGACGGTAGGTATGACCCGCCTGACAGAAACGACAGCCGCGCGGACAGCCGCGGAACAGCTCGATCATAGCGCGGTCAAAGACAATATCGGTCGAAGGAACGACGAACGACTCCGGATAATACATGGTATCCAGATCCTTGACGATGCGCTTCTGCACCATCGCCGGAGCACCGTGCGTGGGTGTTACGCTTTCGATCGTTCCGTCCTCATGGTATTTGACTTCATACAGCGAGGGGACGTACATGCCCTCGATCTGTGCCGCCGCAATCAGGAAATCCTGCTTGGACCAGCCTTCACGCTTCGCCTTGCGATACAGGTCGGTAAACTCGAGCATAATCTCCTCGCCGTCGCCGATCATGAACAGATCGACAAAATCTGCGAGCGGCTCCGGGTTATACGCGCAGGGTCCGCCGCAGGCAACAATATGCCGGAGGTCAGTGCGTTCCTTTGCAAGCACAGGGATACCGCCGAGATCCAGCATATTTAAAATGTTAGAAAACGACAGCTCATACTGAAGCGTAAACGCAATAATATCGAAGTCCGTGAGCGGATCACCGCTTTCCAGACCGTAAAGCGGAATGCCGGCAGCACGCATTTCGGCCTCCATATCGATCCACGGCGCGCATACACGCTCACACCAGATTCCCTTTTGATCATTGAGCAGTCCGTACAGGATACGCGAGCCAAGGTGCGACATCGCAACCTCGTAAGTGTCCGGAAAGCAGAAAGCGAACCGCAGATCTACATTCTTTTTGTCCTTCATCACCGATCCCCATTCGCCGCCGACGTATCGCGCCGGCTTCTGCACCCGGGTCAGGATGGCTTCCATCTGTTTATGCAAGCTGTTATCCTCCAAAATGAGTATAGTTTAGTAGTGTCATATGAAATGTACTGAAAACAGCATCCGCCATTCAGGCGGTAGATATAGACATTATATCACATTTTACGCAAAAAGACCATACCATCCTGCAAAAAGAAGTAAGCTGCTTCATTTTACAGAAAGATATGGTCTTTGCTCTTATTTTGTATTCAGGATTCGAGCCGAATTGAATACTGTCAGTACCGAGAGGATGATGTCCACTGCAACAACATGCCACATCTGCACAAAGCCGAAAAGTGCAAGCAGAGCGAGCAGTATTTTCGCAATGACAACGATCATCATATTCTGTACCGCTGTACTGTGCGTTCTGCGGCTGATACGGACAGCATCAGCAAGGCGAGTCAAATCATGCGTCATAACCAGCACATTGGCACACTTCGCTGTATCGCGCGAACCGGCAGTGCCCATCGCGATACCGACATCCGCAGTCTTCAGCTCATCCAGATCATGAATGCCATCGCCAATGTAGGCTTCCGCGCCGTCCGTCGGGATCGTGCGCATCAAGAAATCCATTTTAGCGGCTTTTTCTTCCGGCTGAAGACCGAAGTGAATGGTATCAATGCCTGCTGCATCAGCAACCTGCTGTGCGGACAGCTCGCTGTCACCGGTCAGGAGAACCGTGCGTGTAATGCCCTGCGCTTTCAGTTCGCGAACAGCATCTGCCGCCTCATCGCGGACCGTGTCCTCCATCTGGATCGCACCGGCATAGTCTCCTTCATATGCCACATAGACGATTGTGCCTCGTAGTTCAGGAACACCCTTAACGCCGCGGGAGATCATCAGCTTGCGGTTGCCGACGAGAATCGTTCGGTTATGGATGCGGGCACGAACGCCTCGGCCCGGGAATTCTTCGAATTCCATGACCTTCTGCATCTGTCCCTTGTACGCATCTACCAGCGCGCGGGCTACCGGATGTGCTGAAAGCTGTTCAGCGGCGGCAGCAAGTGCAATGCAGCTCTGCTCGTCAAACTCCTGCGTCGGGAATACCTTTTTAATATGAAGATCGCCCTTTGTCAGGGTACCGGTTTTGTTGAACACGGCCATGCGCATCTCTGCGGTTTTCTCGATTGCTTCACTGCCCTTAGCATGTACGCCTTTTCGAGCCAGTCTGCTGCTGCCGCACCAGAATACAAGCGGAACGGAAACAGCGAGCGCTGCCGGACAGCTTACCGCAAGGAGCGTCAGTGCACGATATACCCAGCTCTGAAGCGGGGCTGTCGAGTTGAGCAGCGGCGGTACGATCGCAAGCAGTACAGCCAGGATAAACATGAAGGGAATGAAGCGCGATACCATGAGCAGCATACTGCGTTCCAGTGCTGCCTTATGTTCACTGCTGTCTTCCTGCACGCGCATAATACGGCTTATTGCGCTGTCATCGAAGCGAACCATAGTCCGCATCAGCAGAAGCGAGCCGGTATACAGGCTGCCCGCCAGCACATGCGAATCCTTGCTGACGGCTGCGAGCTCGCTGTCGCCCGTGATAATGCTCTCGTCAACAGTGCCCTCGCCGCGAATCACGACGCCGTCAAGCGGTACACGCTCTCCCGAACGAACAAGAACAAACTCACCAATTCGGACTTCTGCCGGACTGATCATGCGCTCTTCGCCTTTCATATTGACGACAGCCGCTTTTTCCGGTATGCAGCTTGCCTGCTGCGGCATTTCGCTGTTCGCGCCGGCGAGAATAAAATCACTTGCAATCTTTCCGACACCGTGAAGAACCAGCACAATCGCGGCCTCCGGACGGTGATGCAGCAGAAACGCGCCGAGCGATACCACAAGCATGAGCGGGTATTCACTGAAAAACCGCCCGTGCGACAGCTCCTGTATTGCGTTTCCGGCAATGGGAACCGCTGCCAGCAGATACGCCAGAAGATAAAGGATAAAGGCGATATGATCATCGCTCCCGAGCAACGCTCCGGCAATCACAAGTGCAGCAGATGCAATCAGCCGAATCAATGTGAACTGCATATCCATCATGGACATCGCCTGATATCGGCCTTCGCCGCCGCTCGACGCTCCTCTTTTGGCATTTTCCCGCCGCAGACGGGTCTGCTCCCTTCGTCGCATTTTGGCTCGATACTGCGCTCGTTCCATGAACGACATGCCTTCCGTCTCGCTCTCGCTTTGATGCAGCATCGCAAGGGCAGCAGACAGAGGCTGCATATTTTCGGCCTCAGATGCCGTTTCTTCTTCCGGATCATCCTTAAACCGTTTCTTTTCCTTGTTCTTTCTGGGCTTTTTCTCTATTTTCCAGAGATGTTTGAGCTTATCAACCGCCTTATCAACGCCGCTTTCTTCCTCATCCGGCGCCTCTGCTCCGGGCGGTGACTCTGGTTCAGCCGATGCGTTTTCAGCATCTTCTGTACCTTCCTGCTCGCTGCCCTCATCCTCAGCCTGTGATCCGGGGTCATCCTCCGAATTTCGCGGCGATTTTTCTTCCTGGGGCGGTTCTTTTTCCGCAGTCTGCTTTCCTGCAGCAGCCTCCGGCTGCACTTCTTCGTCTTTCGTTTCCGACGGTTTTTCCTCTGATGCTTTCTCCGAAGGCACAGTCTCATGCTCAGCCTTGCTCTCCGGCGAAGAAGCCTGTGTTTTTTCCTTCTCTTCGGATTGCTCAGACTCTTGTTCTGCCTGATCGAGAGATACCGAATCCTTATCTGTCTCAGTTACTGCTTCGGCCTTGTCGGGTTCTATTCCGGGGGGCGTTTCCGTTTCCTGTGGCTCGGCATGCTCCTGTTCTTCTGTATCAGGTGTCCTCTCCGGCATATTTTCTGTCCCGGCATCCTCGTTTTGCGTCCCGGATGCTTCGGCGGTGTTTATGCCGAATTCCTGCAGGATGCTTTCTACAGTCGGAAAATCGTCGGTTTTCGCGCTGATCTGATCGAGCAGTTCTTCAGCAGATGTCTGATCTGTCCCCTCACTCTTCAGCAGCGGCTCCTTTTCCGGCGACCCCATCTGTGGGGTTGTATTTTCGCTCATCTTCTATCCCTCCTGCACATGTGCGATACCTTGCGCCAGTATCGTCTGGATATGGTCATCACACAAGGCATAGTATACGGTCTTTCCGTTTTTTCTGCTCTTTACAAGACGGGCCTGTTTCAAAAAACGCAGCTGATGGGAAATTGCCGACTGGCTCATGCCGAGCAGTGTCGCGATATCGCAGACGCAAAGTTCCGCCGATACCAGCGCTGTCAGAATACGCAGGCGTGTTTTATCGGAAAACGCCTTGAAAAAATCAGACGCTGCGGTCGTGATATCATCATCCGGCATCTGCCTGCGCGCAGTTTCTACCGCATCCATATGAACAATGTGTTCTTCGCAGCAATCCATATCCGCGCGCTTATGTCTGACAGCCAACAAAATCCCTCCCGTGATACATGAGTATCCATTCAATTATACTATCATCCAATCGCTATTCTGTCAAGAATTCTGATGAAAACGAGCGAAAAAAAGATGATAAGCTCACAGCAGTGCAACATCTTTATTCAGCATGCAGTACGCAAGACGATAAGTCTCTGCAAAATCTGTAAAACTCTGTTTTCTTTTTGCGGTTTCCGGCAGGTACGCCACATTTTTCAACTTATATCGCTATTATTTTTGCGCAACATACTATCAGCAAGCCACAACACACAAATCGTAAAGGAGAGATCAAAGTTATGACTAACACGAAAAACGGTTCCAATCAGGGCATGGTACCTGAAGCACGCGCCGCAATGGATCAGTTTAAGATGGAGGCTGCAAGCGAGGTCGGCGTCAACCTCAAGCAGGGTTATAACGGCGATCTGACCAGCCGTCAGGCGGGTTCGATCGGCGGTCAGATGGTTAAGAAGATGTGTCCCGTACATACTTCGAGCTTCGAGCGGAACTGCCGGACTGCGGTCGGGCATTGTGTAAGGATCCTTTACACCGCAGAATGGACGTAAGGGCCTGCGTCAGCGACTCAGCCTCCCTTTCCAGCCGCTCGTTCAGGGTTTTCTCCATGCTGCCGTGGACTAATTCCCTGATCGGTGTTCGATTTGTTATTGCAATTTACAAGTAAAAGAAAAAGCGCCAGCAATGAGAAAATCATTACTGGCGCTTTTTATCGTGTCGTTTATTGCTCTTTCAGCGTTACAATATTACTGCTCACGCATTTTTGCAAAGCACTCGCTGCAATAAACCGGACGGTCAGACTTCGGCTCAAACGGAACGCGAGCCTCGCCGCCACAGGAAGCACAGGTTGCAGTAAAGAACTCACGCGGACCGCGAGCAGCGTTCTTGCGTGCGTCGCGGCAGCTCTTGCAGCGCTGCGGCTCGTTCTGGAAACCACGCTCTGCGTAGAATTCCTGCTCGCCGGCAGTGAATACAAATTCCTTACCACATTCCTTGCATACTAAAGTCTTGTCTTCGTACATGTTCCTTTTACCTCTCTTTGATTGCGTTCGCTGGGGAACTTGGATTATATTGCGAACAGGCTGAGGCCTGTAATCGCCTAACAGGGATTGATCTTAGCCGATTTTCGCTTGATGCGCTGGATGGCGTTTTCCACCGATTTGACGGGCTTTCCGAGCGTTTCCGCCATCTCCTCATAGGAGAGACCGTCCAGAAATAATGTCAAAACGTTTGCCTCAAATTCAGACAAGAGCGAGTAGAGCTGCCTGGTGCGCTCTTCCCTCTCCTCATTGCCAATCACCAGCGATTCTGGATCACCTATCGGTGCCGTTACCCGTGTGTGCGATTCCGCAAGGTCTTCAAACAGAGGTCGATCTAATGACATGGACTGGTTCAGCGGCCGATGCTTAAGAGCTGATGCAGAGCGTGTTGCGGAATATATTTTCCGCTGAATACACAGTCTGGCGAATACGCTGAATGGAACGCCTTTGGTGCTGTCAAATTCCCGTATCGCTTTCATCAGTCCGAGCATCCCCTCCTGGATCACATCTTCTGCGTCTGCTCCAGCAAGAAAAAAGGGGCGTGCGCAGGTCTTGACCAGACGGGTATACCTTTTGACCAGATCCTCCGCCGCAGAGCCGTTCGACTGCTGCGCCAGACGGCACAAAGTCTCGTCGGATATTCCCGGGGAGAGGAGTGTTGATTCATTATTTCTCATGTCGATAAATATTATATGCGCTTTAACTGGAAATGTCAAGAAAATATCGACAAATCTACTATTTTCACTTAAAACGACTGGTATGGTTTGTGCAAAAACAACAATAAAATTGGCTTATTCAACTGTAACCGACTTGGCGAGGTTACGCGGCTTATCCACATCGCAGTTACGCTCAACTGCAACATAGTATGCAAAAAGCTGCATTGGGATGATCGAAAGCGAAGCAGAAAATTCGTACAGGCACTTGGGCAGGCGGATAATATGCTGGCAGACAGATTCGTCACCGGTGAAGTCATCCGTTGTTACCAGAACGACAGAGGCGCCGCGTGCAACGACCTCACGGATATTGGAGACCGTCTTTTCAAACAGCGCGGGCTGGGTTGCCAGAGCAACAACGAGAGTACCGTCTTCGATCAAAGAAATCGTGCCATGCTTCAGTTCGCCCGCCGCGTATGCCTCAGAGTGGATATAGGAAATCTCCTTCAGCTTAAGGGATGCTTCGAGAGCTGCGGCATAGTCCAGACCGCGGCCGAGGAAAAAGACACTGGGACGGTTTGCATACAGCGTAGCGATGCGCTGCATATCCGGTTGACATTTGAGCGCTTCGGTGATGCATTCCGGCAGCCGCTGAAGCTCAGCACAGAGCGCACGCTCGTCGCCGATCGAGATCAGACTGCGCACGCGCGCAATCTTTACGGAAATCAGATACAGTGCGGCAAGCTGCGCGGAGTAAGCCTTGGTCGTTGCAACAGCGATCTCCGGGCCGGCCCAGGTGTACAGGACACCATCAGCTTCGCGTGCGATCGTAGAGGAGACCACATTTACAATCGCGATGGTGAATGCACCGGCCTGCTTCGCCAGACGCATTGCAGCAAGCGTATCAGCCGTCTCACCGGATTGACTGATTACGATGCACATATCCTTTTTGCCGATGATCGGGTTTTCATAGCGGAATTCGCTTGCGACCTCGGCCGAGCAGCGGATACGGCACATTGCCTCGATGACGCGCTTGCCGACCATGCCTGCATGCAGCGCAGAGCCACAGCCGATGATGTGGATGTTTTCAATGTCGCGCAGACGCTCATCGGTCAGTCCGTTGTCCTCGAAACAAACGGCATTGTTCTTGATACGGGGGGTCACGGTATCTGCAACAGCCTTAGGCTGTTCCATGATCTCTTTGAGCATGAAGTGCTGATAACCGCCCTTTTCTGCTGCGGACATATCCCAGTTGACGGTCTGAACTTCCTTTTCGACTTTGTCGCCGAATTCGTTCATGACAATGACTTCATCCGGACGTACGATCGCTACTTCATTGTCGTCAAGAATGATGAACTTCCGGGTGCGGCTGATAATAGCGGTGATATCAGATGCGATCATGTTTTCGCCTTCACCGATACCGATGACGAGCGGATTGCCGCGGCGCGCTGCGACGATTTCCTGTGTATTATCCATAGATACAACGCCGAGCGCGTAAGAGCCGCGCAGACGCTGCACGGCAGCCAGAACGGTTTTTGCAAGATCCTCCTGCTTGCCGGTGTGCAGATAGTCGACAAGATGCGCAACGGTTTCGGTGTCGGTCTCGGACTTGAACTCATAACCATGCGCTTCAAGGCGTTCGCGCAGTTCCTTGTAGTTTTCAATGATGCCGTTGTGAACGACTGCAACCTTGCCCTTGCCGCCGAGATGCGGATGAGAGTTGCGGTCGGACGGTTCGCCGTGAGTCGCCCAGCGGGTGTGGCCGATGCCGCAGGTGCATTTCATATCGCAGCCGACCTCACGGATCTTCTCCTCGAGGTTAGCGATGCGGCCGCGGGTCTTTACGACGCGCAGGCCTTCCTTGGTGAATGCGGCGATACCGGCAGAGTCATAGCCGCGGTATTCCAGACTGTACAGACCCTTGATCAGAATGGGGAGCGCATTTTCGCGTCCCGTAAAACCAACAATTCCACACATAATCAGTTTACTCCTCCAAAACGGAATATATTTATCAAACAGTTAAAATCAAAAAGAAAAATTTGCATACCCGGATTTGGGCATAAAAATAGTGCGTAATGCATAGCTGCTCTGTCCGCACAGTCACCTGTGTGCTTTAACAGCCTGCTGACGACCAACCCACCTGTGGCCGAAGGGCATCCGCCGAAATTTCGATTAACCCTTTCCTCGTCAACTGCGATACCGGCTGCATCGCAGTTCTGGCGCTTTAGCTTGTTGTGAACTTGTATGCCAAACTGGTCTCACCTCCCTGCTGGTATATTGCCGCGCGTCCGGCAGACGCACCGCAGCGTGGCTGTATTGGGCAGACGGAAAAATTCCGCCGCCTGTAACAAACGAGGTGGATGCGAAACCACATCCACCCCATTGGTTCTTATCTCTATTATACGACAGACTCAATCGTTTTGGCAACCCTTTTTGCCAAAGTATCTACCTGCGCGCTGTCTTTTCCCTCGACCATGACGCGGACAAGCGCCTCTGTGCCGGACGGACGGACGAGGATTCGGCCGTTGTCGCCAAGCTCGGCGGCAGCTGCTTCGATGTCAGCCTTGATCTCCGGCTTCTCCTGAAGCGTTGCCTTCTGGTCGTTCGGCACCTTGACGTTGATCATAACCTGCGGCCACGGAACGACTTCCGCTGCAATTTCCGAGCACTTTCGGCCGCTTTCCTTGAGGATAGACATGAACTGAAGCGCGGTCAGTTCACCGTCACCGGTGGAAGCATACTCCAGGAAAATTACATGACCGGACTGCTCGCCGCCCAGAATATATCCCTTCTTGAGCATCATTTCAAGAACGTAACGGTCGCCGACATTCGAGCACTCGATCTTCATGCCGTTCTTTTCAGCATAAGCGTGCAGGCCCATGTTGGACAGGATGGTCGCAACAAAAGCGCCGCCGCGCAGCTTACCCTGCTTTTTCATGTGTGCTGCGCATACCGCCATGATGCGGTCACCGTCCAGCTCTTCGCCGGTTTCATCGACGATCAGACAGCGGTCGGCATCACCGTCAAATGCGACACCGAGGTCGAAGCTGCCGCGGCGGACGCGCTCCTTGAGCTGTCCCAGATGGGTAGAGCCGCAGTTATCGTTGATGTTTACGCCGTCCGGCTCATAAAAGCGAATTTCAGCCTTGCACTCGACCAGTCGCATCAGACGCTCTACCGTCGTGGAGGACGAACCGTTCGCGCAGTCGACAGCAACTCGCAGACCGGACAGGTCACCGGAAATCGTTTCCGCAAGGTGGTTGGTATACTCAACGACCGGGTCAATCTCGCTCTTGAGCACACGGCCGATCCTGTCATGGGTCATGCGCGGAATGGACTCAAAGTCATCGATCAGATCCTCGATCTTTGCCTCGGTAGCATCCGGCAGCTTGTAGCCGTTGCCTGCAAAGATCTTGATGCCGTTGTATTCGAACGAATTGTGGCTTGCAGAAATGACAATACCAGCATCTGCCTTGTGCTTGATGGTGAGGTACGCGACAGCCGGCGTCGGGATAACGCCGAGCAGTTCTACATCTGCGCCGACCGAGCAAATGCCCGCTACGAGCGCGTTCTCCAGCATATCCGAGGAAATGCGCGTATCCTTGCCGATCAGAAGCTTAGCCTTTTTGCCGTGCGCGGACTCCTGTGTGAGCGTATATGCAGCGGCTGCACCGATCTTAAATGCGAGCAGTGCGTCAAGCTCTAGATTTGCAACGCCGCGGACGCCGTCCGTTCCAAAGTATCTACCCAATATGAAACACCTATCTTTCCTGTTGATACGACATGGGGACATGCCCCGGTTTACAGCATTAGCTGTCCGTCAGCCGGCTCCATATTAAGATGCCGGTATGCCTGCATCGTCACGCATCGTCCGCGCGGCGTGCGGCTTAGAAAGCCGATCTGCATGAGATACGGCTCGTAAACGTCTTCAAGAGTAATGGCCTCCTCGCCGATCGTCGCGGCGAGCGTGTCCAGACCGACCGGTCCACCGCCATAGTTAAGCATGATGCTCTGAAGCATGCGCCGATCGACATTATCGAGACCGAGTTCGTCTATTTCCAGTGCGCGCAGCGCGATGTCTGCGCTCTTTTTGTCAATGGTACCTGTACCGCGAACCTGCGCAAAATCGCGCACACGGCGCAGCAGGCGATTGGCAATACGAGGTGTGCCGCGGCTGCGCCGGGCGATTTCGTATGCGCCTTCGTGCTCGCAGGGGACGTTCAGAATGCCTGCCGAACGTTCAACGATACTGCAAAGCTCCTCGGGCGAATACAGTTCGAGACGGAGCATGACGCCGAAGCGGTCGCGCAGCGGACTGGTCATCTGACCTGCGCGGGTTGTTGCGCCGATCAGCGTAAAGCGCGGCAGGTCGATTCGTATGGAGCGGGCAGAGGGCCCCTTGCCGATGATGATATCGAGCGCGTAGTCCTCCATGGCCGGATAAAGGATCTCCTCTACCGCACGGTCGAGACGGTGGATCTCGTCAATAAACAAAATATCATTTTCTGAGAGGTTTGTCAATAAAGCGGCAAGATCTCCGGCCTTTTCAATGGCAGGACCGCTTGTAACGCGGATGTTGACACCCATTTCGGCGGCGATGATACCGGCGAGCGTGGTCTTGGCGAGTCCGGG